>Ga0129351_1000259_pt1 | contig 19540 bp, 19 predicted proteins | sample CPBDNA_8_FD_94423 | JGI IMG/M metagenome (GOLD analysis project Ga0129351, IMG submission 94423) | Freshwater to marine salinity gradient microbial communities from Chesapeake Bay, USA - CPBay_Sum_27_0.2_DNA | ecosystem: Environmental > Aquatic > Marine > Coastal | place: USA: Chesapeake Bay... | reverse complement strand
TTAAATGGATTTGGGGTGTTTGTTGAATGGGAAATTTTAGGAAACACTCTTATACTTTATCAAGCCGATAACCTAACTCTACCTTTTGCTCTAATTTTTCATTTAGCCTCTGTCCTTATTATCATTTATGCATGGCATAATAAAAATTTGATGGAAAACATGGCCACTTTGGCTTATGCGGGAGCTGCGATTGGCGCCTTACACGCAGGAGATTTTTTTAGTTTATTTATTTGGATGGAATCCACTGCACTTACTTCAGCGTTTATTGTATTTGCTGGAAATACCCCATCTGCAAGATCATCTGCAATGCGTTATCTAATTATTCAAGTTTGTTCTGGAGTATTATTGCTTATTGGGGCTAGTTTGATGACATTACAAACTGGCAATTATTTATTAACAAAATTAGATCTATCAAATAATTTTGGAATATTTATATTTTTAGCATTTGGCATTAAAGCTGCTTTCCCATTACTTAATGGCTGGCTTCAAGACTCTTATCCAGAGTCCTCTCCAACTGGAACTGTTGCTCTTTCAGCCTTTACTACTAAACTTGCAATTTATGCTTTAGCCCGAACTTTTCCAGGAGTTGATACATTAATTTGGATAGGTGCCATCATGACTGTATTTCCAGTTTTCTTCGCTGTCATCGAAAATGACTTAAGAAGAGTTCTATCATTTAGTTTGAATAATCAATTAGGTTTTATGGTTGTAGGAATTGGTATTGGTACAGAACTTTCTTTAAATGGAACTGTCGCCCATGCCTTTGTGCATATTATTTATAAAGCTTTGTTATTTATGAGTATGGGTGCTGTTTTACATCGAGTTGGAACGACAAAAGCTTCAGAACTCGGAGGTCTCTATAAGTATATGCCCTTTACTACTATATTTTGCATTATTGGTGCAATGTCAATTTCAGCATTCCCTTTATTTAGTGGTTTTGTAGCAAAATCTTTAATTATGTCAGCCTTGGGAGGGCAAGGGTTAATATTAATTTATTTTGTCCTTTTTTTTGCTTCTGCAGGTGTGCTGGAACATTCAGGTATAAAAATTCCTTACTTTGCATTTTTCGCACATGAAAGGAAAATGAAAGTTCAAGAGGCTCCATTTAATATGCTATTGGCAATGGGTATCGCTGCATTTTTATGTATTGGTATAGGTATTTTCCCTAAATTCCTCTACTCAATCTTACCTTATTCTGTTGAGTATCAACCATACACTCTCGATCATATTGTAAGTCAATTACAACTTTTAGTTTTTGCCATATTGGCTTTTTTATTTTTGGTTAAGTTTAGACTTTACCCATCTGAAATTAAATCTACCGTATTAAATACTGACTGGTTTTATCGAAAAATGTTACTAGGAATTGGTAAGCCATTTTTTCAATCATTACATTTTATAACTCAAAAAATATATTTCATCCTCAATCTACTTTTCGAATTCTTTATAGGAAAATCAAAAAAATTCGCTAACTTATCATACTTTAAAGTCACTACTCCTAGCTTTGCAGCAACAGTTTTAATTACGATATTATTCGTTATGTTGATTTTGGCAGTAATTTAGCTTTTTTTAACTTTGGCATATTCAAGCTTAATAGCTTCTTGAATAAATATTTGCCAAATTCTGGTAATGATATCTGGGTCTATCTTATTTTTTTTTGCTTTTATTTGAACAGTTTTCAAAATATGAGTGATGCGTTCATGGTCTATGATTTGATCGTGACTATCTTTTAGTTTAGTTACTTTGTGAATTTCTTTAAATCGATCGGCAATCAATTTAATGATTTTACTATCAATTTCATCAATCTTTAACCTTACTTTTTTTAATTCAGTATTATTGTTGTTTTTATTCATCTTTTAATAATTAATATAGTAGACATTAATAAATGAAAATAAAAAATACTAAACATAAAGTAGCAATCTTTTGTGGATCAATGTTTGGATCTAATGAAGGGTATAAGGATATTGCGATAAAGGTGACCGAATACCTATGTAAAAATGAATATGATATTGTTTATGGGGGTGGAGACAATGGACTTATGGGAGTTGTCGCAAATACTGCTTTAAAAAATAAAGCCCACGTTACAGGTATTATTCCTCAATTTTTAGATCACCGAGAAACAATTCATCGTCAAATAAACGAACTTCATATTACTAAAACTATGGAAGAAAGAAAAAAAAAGTTTTTATCATTATCTGATAGTTTTATAGCTCTTCCGGGAGGAGGGGGTACGATTGAAGAAATTGGCCTAGTCTTAAGCGCTTTACAATTAGGTATTATTAAGAATAAAAAATTTATTATTTTTAATTATAAAAACTATTGGATCGATATAATTAATCAGTATCAAAAAATAATTACAAAAGGATTTGCGTATAAAAACTTTAGTGATTTCATAATTGTCTGCAAAAACATATCGGAGCTAAAAAAAATATTTTAACTTTGTCTTATCCACTTTAGCCAGTTGGCTAATTCTAGAGTTCTTAGCTTAAAATCATAAATAGATTTACTATAACTCTCTGATTTAGGTTTTTTAAAATCTTTAATTAATCCTTCAATTTGATTTTTTGAAAATAGATTTTCTTCTAGAAGAATCTTTTTTCGAGCATTCATGATTTGACCGGTGTATTTAAAATTAAATTCTGGATGGTATTGTGTGCCCCAAAATTTTGCACTAGATAATGCCTGAATAGAATAATGATTTTCAGATAAGACTTTTGAATTCGATGGCATTGTTGTTATATGATCAACATGAGAGGCGAAAGCATCAAAAATTTTTGGTTTTTTTGAATAAAGTGGGTGGGAGCTTCCATGTTGATTGATTGTGATATTGTAAGCAATACCTATTTCCCGACCTTTTATATTTTTAGTTACTTGCCCGCCATTGCAAACTGTAAACATTTGCATCCCCCAACAACTTCCAAACATTTTGATCGGTAATTTAGATAATTTTTTCATTAAGTTGATTTGATTTTTAATTTCTTTCGTATTGTCATAAATATTTAAACTCGAACCTGTCCAAACAACCCCATCAAATGACAAAAAATAACTATCATCATATTCCTTTTTTAAATCTATAGATGGATAAATAAAACTAGTTTTCAATTTTGGATTGATGAGCTTTAATTGGTCCCTGTAAAATTCGCAGATTGGTTGTAGTTTGTGTTTAGCTAGCTTGTCCCAACCCTTTTTATCATAGCCATTAACTATTAGTAAATTCATGCATATTTAATATAGTTACTTTGCTTAAATGTCAGCTTTTATCTATAAGTCTTTGTCAGTTTTATTTTTCGTTCTCATGAGTGTTTGCATCAAAGCCACAGGAGATCATATTCCATTATTTCAAGTTGTATTTTTTAGAAATTTTTTTGCTTTGATTCCACTTTTTTTTGTCATTTATTTTTTAAAACTTAAAGTCACTTCTATTAATAGATATCCTTTGCATTTTGGTCGAGCCATCATTGGGATTACAGCAATGAGCTTATTTTTTATTTCAATTAGATATGTACCTTTGGTTGAAATGCAGACAATTAGTTTTTCTTCAGTTTTTTTTATTTCAATTTTATCCGTTTTTTTTCTTGGAGAAAAAATAGGCTATAGAAGAATTATTGCTGTAATTTTTGGTTTCATTGGAGTTGTTATTATTTTGAATCCAGGGTCGGCAATATTTTCTAATTATTCTTTTTTACCCCTCATAGCTAGTTTTTTTTTATCCATTGCTGTTATTTTTCTAAAAAAAATACTTCTGACTAATAATAATATTTTATCTGTTTGGGTTTTTACGGCTTTATGCACTGTGATTAGTTTATTTTTTTATAATGATAGTTGGATATGGCCAGAAAACATCGATCTAATCTTTATGGTGGCGTCAGGTATTTTAGGTTTTGTTGCCCAAATCTGCCTTACTAAATCATTTCAAATGGCCGATGCCTCATTATTAGCCCCTCTTGATTTCTCATCGGTTATATGGTCATTCATAATTGGATACATATTTTTTCAAGAATTTATATCACTCAACGTATTATTTGGAGGAATGATTATAATGATGAGCGTTTCATATATTTTCTATCGAGAAAGGGTATTAAAAAAGCAAATTGTACTTGGTACAAATAAACAATTTTAAGTTAGAAATTTTGAAATAACTCTTTCTAAAAATATTCCTGCAAAAATAACTAGCCCTCCACCTAAATATACCTGCCAGAAACTGGTCATTAGTTTGCTTTTCATATATTTCCATTTGATGACTGTTATCAAGGCAAGTTCAAAGATTGTGATTATAATTGCCAAATCTTTCGCTAAGGAAATATCATTGATTAAGAATGGAAGAGTATGCAACATGCCACCAATAAAGGTAGCCACACCGGTTATGACTCCTCTAATTACGGGTGAACCCCTTCCTGTTAATTTACCATCGTCACTAATAGCTTCAGCTTGACCCATGCTTATGCCGGCACCTACAGAAACTAATGTTCCTGCCATAAAGGCAGTTTTGGCATCGCCTGATACCGCAAAACCAAATACGGGCGCCAAAGTTGAAATAGATCCATCCATAAAACCCAACAGTGAGGGCTGAACAATTTTAAGAAGGAACTGTTCATCTTTGTTCATTTTGGAATGTCTTGTCATAATTATAATTTATATTTAAATATTCTTATTAATAGATGCAATTAGACATTCTTTTGATTTTTTGATAATTAGATCGTATGGAATTTTTACATACTATGATTAGAGTTAGTGATATCGACACCTCACTAGACTTTTATTGCAACAAATTAGGTTTAATTGAATTTTCAAGAAAAGATTATGAAAAGGGGAGATTTACGCTAATTTTTTTGTGTGCCCCTGAAGATAAAAATCTTGCTGATGAAAATAGAAAGCCTTTAATTGAACTAACTTACAATTGGGATAAAGAGGAATATGCAGGAGGTAGAAACTTTGGCCATCTTGCATTTAGAGTAGACAATATTTATAAAATTTGTGAAAAACTTCAAGACAATGGGGTGGTTATCAATCGTCCACCTAGAGATGGCCATATGGCTTTTGTAAAATCTCCCGACGGAATATCAATCGAACTACTCCAAAAAGGGGACAATCTCGAACCAAAAGAACCTTGGTTAAGTATGGAAAATACAGGAACTTGGTAGTTAACTATTTATATTTCAGATAATTTTTTTAAAAGGTCTTCTCTTGATAATGAGCCATTATGTTGAGAGATCACATCAAGGGATTTTCTTATGATGTCCTCGTCGCCTGGTTCTTCAAGATCAGAAAGTACTATTTCTTTTAATAGTTCTTGGTTGCCCTGCTGACCAATATGGTCGAGAATAAACTCAGCAAATACTTTATTTCTTGAGTTTCTTTTATCAAACTCTGATTGCTCTTTCTGGCTTTGCTCAGCTTCAAAAGCTCTTTCTCTATCTTTAAATTTATCCATATGAATATTATTTCATAGTTGGCATGTTAAGAGAAGCCCCTGCGACATCTTCCGGCCATCTTGAGGTAATTGTTTTTCTTTTTGTGTAAAAACTAATTCCCTCTTCACCATGCATGCCATGCCCTCCAAAAATAGACCCTTTCCAACCACCGAAGCTATAAAAAGCCATTGGAACAGGGATGGGAACATTAATTCCAACCATACCAATTTGAACATCTTTCATAAAATTGCGAGCAAAAGTTCCGTTCGAAGTATAAATGGAAGTGCCGTTCCCAAATTCATGATTATTAATAATTTTTAAAGCATCATCAAAATGATTTAAATTAATAACTGATAAGACGGGTCCAAAAATTTCTTCTTTGTATATAGTCATATCTGTTGAAACATTGTTAAAAATAGTTGGACCAACAAAGTTGCCATTTTCAAAACCTTGAAGATTTAGATTTCTTCCATCCATTTCTAATGTAGCTCCCTCTAATACTCCCTTTTCAATATAGCTTAAAACTTTTTGTTTATGTTCTTTGGTAATCAAAGGACCCATCTCGCTTTGCGGATCAAGAGATTCTCCAACTTTTATTTCAGATGCCTTTTCTTTGAGAAGTTCCATAAAAGGTTTTTGAATTCTTCCGATAGGAAGAGCAACGGATGTGGCCATACATCTTTCTCCAGCTGAACCAAAAGCGGCTCCAATCAAACCATTAACAGCATCCTCTAAATTTGCATCTTCCATAATTAACATATGATTTTTTGCACCACCTAAAGCTTGGACACGTTTGTTATACTTAGCACATTCTGTATAAATATATTTTGCTACTGGGGTTGATCCGACAAAACTAACTGAAGAAATATCAGGAGATTGGAGGATTTGATCTACAACACTCTTATCTCCATTAACAATAGTAAAAACGTTTTCAGGTAATCCGGCTTCACTTAACAATTCTCCTAACTTTAATGAACATTGAGGAACTTTTTCAGAAGGTTTTAACATAAAGGCATTACCGCATGCTATAGAGATAGGAAACATCCACATAGGAACCATTGCGGGAAAGTTAAAAGGAGTTATGCCAGCACAAATTCCTAAGGGCTGCTTGATGTCAAAAGAGTCAACATTTGTACCTACATTTACAGAGTGATTACCTTTGAGAAGGTGGGGAATGCCGCATGCGAAATCCACTACCTCTAATCCTCTTTGCAGAGAGCCTTTCGCATCAGAGAATACTTTGCCATGTTCTTCAGAGATAATACGAGCAATATCATCAAAGTTTTTTTCAATTAAACTTTTAAATTTAAATAAAATAGAGCTTCGTTTTGTGATTGGAGTATTTGCCCAAGATACTTGAGCTATCTTCATTTTACCTAAGATTGTTTGAAATTCTTTTTCTGTTGTAATTGGGATTTGAGCATATTCTTCACCGGTAGTAGGCTTATAAAGAGAGAGAGTATTTGAGGATTCACTATTGATTAATTTTCCATCGTAAAAATTACTAATTATTTTCATGGTTTCTCAAATTAACAATATTTTCTAATAAGTAAATATGTCTTTAAATAGATACATCTTCCTGTTATGTTCTATTTAACAGGGGTGCTTATTTAAAAGCTGAGAAAGGATTTCCTTAACCCTAGAACCTGAACCGGATAATGCCGGCGTAGGAAGTTGATTTCCTTACCACTGCGCAATCTTGGTTCTTTGTTAATGAAAGGATTAACGATGAACTTAAAATTATTGTCAATTATACTTTTTCTTCCCATCCAAGTTTTAGCAAAAGAGGAATTAAAAGTTCTTACTTATGGATCATTCGTCTCCGATTGGGGGCCAGGGCCCAACATAGAAAAAGAATTCGAGTCTATTTGCAATTGTAACTTAATTTGGAATACGGCAAAGTCTTCCGGGGCTCTTTTATCAAGAATTAAACTTACAAAAAACAATGAAGGTTATGATATTCTTTTAGGATTAGATGACTCTTTAATAAAAGAAGCTGAAGAAAATGATTTATTTTTAGAGCATAAAATTAAAGAATTTAACCTAGATATAGATTGGGATAATAAATTTTTTACACCATTTGATTATGGTTATTTTAGTTTTATCTATGATCAAACAAAGCTTTCCTCACCACCTCAATCTTTTGATGAATTAGCATCTAGAAATGACATTTCCTTAATAATAATGGATCCCAGATATTCAACTCCTGGTTTGGGATTAGCTAAATGGATTAATCAAATATACCAAGAAGACACTGTTGAATATTGGAAAAGTTTACAAGATCAAATTGTTATTACTTCTAAAAGTTGGTCTGATGGATATGGATTATTTTTAGAGGGAGAGAGTGATGTTGTTTTGAGTTATACTACTTCACCAGCATATCATTCATTAATTGAAGATAATTCAAATTATCAAGCATTAAACATGATTGAGGGTCATGCTATTCAAATTGAAGTAATGGGTATTTTAAAAAATGCAAATAACATTGAATTAGCAAGAAATTTTTTGGAATTTTCACTATCAGAAAATTTCCAACAATATATTCCGCAAGGTAATTGGATGTATCCAGTTATTGATCTTCAAAATTCTCAAAGTGATTTCTATAGCGCAGCACCAAAACCTAAGTCCTTAGAACAAATATTTCCTTCTTTTTCTGAAAAAGAAAGCTGGATTTTAAATTGGGCAGCTTCGTTGAATGAATAAATTTATTAGATATATGGAAGCCTACTCAATTAGGCTTCCCTATATCTTATATATAGGTACTTTTTTTTTTATTTTTATAAGTGGAATTTTTTTTTTCATTCAAGCACCAGATAATTTTAATTTTATTATTTTAAATTATTCAAATGCAATTTTTTTTACTTTTTTACAGGCTATCGTAGCTACATTTTTTTCTTCACTTTTAGGCTTTATTTTTAGTTTGATTTTATATCTTTCTGGGAAGAGTCAGAGATTAATCTCTGCTTTTTTAAATTTTTGTTTTATATTGCCTGTAATTTTTGTCTCTTTTGGAGTTATTTTTTTTTATAGTTCTAATGGTGTTTTAAGCAAGCTTTTTAGTCTTCTTTCCTTAGATTATGAATTAAAAATTTTTTCATTTATTGGAATTATTTATGTAACTTCATATTTTAATATAGCTTTTAACGCTAATTTCTTTTTTCGAAAGTTGGTTAACTTACCTGAGAATTATATAAAACTGTTAAAATCAAATGATATTCCTTTTTTAACGGCTGTGAGGTTACAAATTAGAAAGTACCTGTTTCAAGGTTATCGGTCTATATTAATTCTCACAATAATTTTTTGTGCAAGTAATTTTACTATACTTTATTTACTATCAGGTTCGCCCCACCTAGTGACTATTGAACTTTCAATCTATCAATCAATTATTTTTAACGCTGACTTATATTCAGGAATAACACTAGGTATAATCCAATTAATTTTAATGTTAGTTTTAGCGAGTTTGATTATGTTTAATCAAAATTATGATCAATCTTTAAATTTCAGCAAATCCTGTATGAGGATTTTTTCCAAAAGTAGTTTTATCTCAATTGGATTTTATTTGATTCTTTTCTATTTTCTAATCCCTTTTCTTATTTTAATAAAAGGCTTATTTAACTTTAATTTACAATTAGTCTTATCACCAAGTTTTATTAATAGTATTTTTAATAGTTTTATGATTTCTTTTGTATCCGTCTCTTTTGCAGTCTCAATTTCACTTTCTACGTTATTTATTTATAGGTCTTTCCTGGAACGAAATAGTAGATTGCATAAATTAATTTTTATTTCTATAACAATACTTCTTTTTATTCCTTCCCTTAGTCTTTCTTCAATTATTTTTTATTTGAATTTTAATTTAAATTTCATTTTATCAAATTTTTTTATTGTTTCTTTAATCAATAGCTTTTTTATTACTCCTATCGTTTTTGTATTTTTATCTAGCAAGTTTATTCATAATTATTTTTATGAATATAAGCATTGTGTTTTATTAAATATTTCACCAATGATAAGAATATTTAAAATTGATATTCCAAAAATTAAAAATGAATTAATTTTAATAATCTCAGCTATCTTTGTTTTGAGTTTGGGCGACTTAACTTCTGTAACTATATTTAATGATAGTTCTTTTCGAACTATCCCTCTATTTATCTCCCAGCTATATAATAATTATAAATATGATGATGCCTTTTTTATATTATCATTATTTATAATTTTTCTTTTTTTTGTCATGTACATGCCCAGTAGGTTATTAAAAATAAATGCTTAAACTAAATAATCTTTCTTGTTCATTCGACTCTTTTAATACTAATTTTAATATAGAAATTGCCCATACCGGTATAATAGGAGTGGTAGGTAGAAGTGGATCGGGAAAATCTACTTTATTAAACTTGATCGCTGGATTTATTCAACCTCAATCAGGAGAAATATTTTACCAAAACTCATTTTTAAATGATTTAGAACCTTCACAAAGAGATCTATCCATTTTATTTCAAAATTATAATAATTTTGATCATTTAAATGTTTTTGAGAATGTTATTTTAGGTATTGATCCTCAAATGAAAAAAACACCTAGTAACTATAAAATAACTAGGGATATTTTAAAAAAACTCTCACTTGATATTGATATAGACACTCCAGTAAATTTACTTTCTGGCGGTGAACAACAACGAGTTTCTATCGCAAGATGTTTGATCAGAAATAAATCAATGCTATTGCTAGATGAACCTTTTAATTCACTAGATCCCGGTCTTAGAAGAGGTCTTTACGAAGATGTCTTAATGATGACAAAAAAAACACCTAATTTACTTACATTAATAAGTAGTCACTTAATTGATGAGCTAAGAAAAATAACGAATGCATTTATTTTTTTACATCAAGGAAAAATAATAGGTAATAAGATTTTATCTTTTAAGGAGTTATCCACTAATAAATTTTTTAAAGAATATTTGAAATAAATTTATCAACTTCTAATTCTAGCTTTTTCACTTTTTTATCATTTCTTCCGGACACTATTGTGAGATATAAATAATCTAAAAGATGACATATTGGTAAATAATGAAATATTTCTTTGACAGATATTTTTGAATAAATCGAAAGTTTGTGAACTTGTTTTTCATTTAATTTTTCTAAATAAGCAAACATTGCAAGATCATAACCTCGAGAAGATAATACACAGTAGTCCCAATCTAAAAAAAAAATCTTATTTTTTTTTAAATATATATTTTTTAAATGTAAGTCTCCATGACAAACAAAATCTTGAGGATAAGTTTTTAGATATTTTTTTAATTGGTGAATTTTTTGATTAATTTTATAATACTTAGGATTATGGTAGATGTAAGAATAGATTTCATTTAATAAACTTTCTTTTACAATTCTTTTATCTATAGAATTAATTTTTCTAGTTTGAGCAAGAAAAATCTTCAACAATTTTTCATCATTAAATAATTTTTTTATAGTTAATTGATGATCGGAATTTAATTCATCAATTTCAATAATATTTTTTGAAATAACTTTATGCCTAGGGCTTAAATTTAGTTTATTTGTCTGATCATAAATTTTTCTAAAGTCTGATAATTTTCTTCTATGATAACTGGCAAAAGATAATTGATTATAAATCTTATAAACTTTTTGATTAGTCAAAATTTTATATACTGAAGAAAACCCTTCATTTTGACCTTTAAGTGTTATCATTTGATTGAATTACCTAGCTAATTTGTGATTGTTTTTCATAAAAATACATATATTACTCTATCTGTACTATTTAAGGCTAATTATATTTGAATTAATAAATTTTGTTTCCCAAAAAAACTTAGTTTGACGATTTGAAGTTGATTAACCTTATTATTTAAGAAAGGTAATACGAATGACTACTGGAACAGTGAAATGGTTTAACCCAAAAAAAGGTTTTGGGTTTATTGCCCCTGATGGCGGAGATAAAGATATCTTTGTTCACATTACAGCTGTTCAACAAGCAGGTTTAGACCGCCTTGATGAAGGTGACAAAGTCGAATTTGAAATTGTTGAAGACAAAGGCAAATCCAAAGCTGATCAACTAAAAAAAATCTAGTTGATCTTATGCAAACTTTTTATTTTATCGTAGGCTTGATTTATCTCGGATAGTCTGTCTTCAGATTTAATGATCAATTCTTGAGGTACACCCTGAGATCTTAATTGATCGGGGTGTAACTCTTTACTTAATTGTATCCACTTCTTTCGAATTTCTTCATTACTAGCTTCTTTATTAATTCCTAGAATTTTATATGGATTAGTTTGTTTATCCAGCCACAAAGATTGTATGCTTTCATACTGATTTCTTTGTAATCCAAAATATTTAGCACAACCCTCAATAAACTGAATTTCTGATCTACTGATCTCTCCATCTGCTTCTGCGATATAAAATAAAAGATTAATAATTTGTTCTAAAACCTGAGTTTGGTTTCTAAAAATCATTCCTAGTTGTTGAGCATATTGATGATAGTCGTCAGATGATTTTTTTGCCTCATTAAATATTTTTCCCACATCGCTTTGAAAATTAGGTGGAATCTGAAATTTTTCTTTAAATGCTAAAACTTCATCTGAGGTAACTTGACCATCTGCTTTCGCTAGTTTTGCAGCAAGAATAATAACGCCAACTGTAATGACTTCTTGTGTTGACTGAGCTGTTCCTTGAAAACTACTCGATTGACCTCTGATTTTGTCAACACTATGACCAGCAATAACTCCCAAAAGCGCACCGATAGGTCCACCTAGAGCAAATCCAAAGGTTCCCGCTAGTAATTTCCCCCAAATGCTCATGATAAAAGTTTATTGGCAATCCATGTTCTTATCTCAAAACCATATCGTTTATACTCTTTATAAAGATTTTTATGCATTTGAAGATTTTCTTCATAAATCCTAATTTCATTTGGTTTTATAACCTCTTTATTAAAGTGAATTTCAAACTCTTTTAACATAGAAAAAAAAGCAGGTGCATTGCAGTCTGCAAGACTAACTTCATTGGAAGCTAAATATTTTTCCTCTTTTCTAATATTATTGATTAATAGAAGATGGTTTTCAATTTCTTTAAAAATGTTTTCAATCATCAGCCCATCAGAAGGATGAGAAGTAATTTTAACAAGACCAAAAAGTTTTCGAATACTACCAACTAGCTTCTCATCAACCAAGGTAGCAAGAAACCGTATTTTCGAATTGACATTTGGATGATCAGAAAGCAGCGATGGTTCTGGGTATTTTTCTTCTAAAAATTCTAAAATCGCCCCAGAGTCTGAAATCATTAATCCGTCAATTGACAAACACGGAACCGTAGCAGTAGGAGAAAAAGATCCATAGTTATTGATCGCTTCAATTTTATCTATTTCAATAGATTTAAAATCGAGAATAAATTCAACTTTTGAGCAAGAAACGCTATGAGAGTTGGTATAAAGTTTTAAATTCAAAAAATTTTATTTAAGCCATTCATCAGCTTTATTATTCTGTTTGAGTGTACCTTCATTTCCATGAGCAAAGTGTTTGGTCATATCAGGGTAATACTTATAAGCTATAGGCTTTCTGCCCATCGCCACTGCCATTTCTCTTACATGATGAGGGTCTGCGCCACAGCAAATACCAATAAAATTGACATTTAAATTAATGCATTGTTTTGTAAATTCAGCCATTTCAAATCGGTTACATGTTAGACCATCTAATGCTATATGGGAAACGTTCCCAGTAAGACATCCGCAGTTAGGATCTTCTATATACATATGAGTTGGGAATTTTTCATTTGTTCGGTAGGGCACAGGAAGTGCCGCAACATGACAAGAAACCTTTTCTCTAATGCTCGGTAATAATTTCATTGTCATATCAGGACCACGATAGCAGTTCAATCCAACAACATCTGCTCCATGATCTTCAAGTATTTTGCATGCCTCAGCGGCTGTATGACCTTCTCTCGTTTTATCTCCTTTAGGAATTGCTAAATTTACAACAGCAATTAGTCCAGCATCTTTTATTTCTTTTAAAGCAAGTTTTGCTTCTTCAGTCCAGTTGATAGTTTCAGCGATAACAAAATCAACTCCTGCTTCTTTGGCCCATCCTATTTGTTCAGCAAACATCTTTTGGCAATCAATATGAGATTGTTTATCAGTTGGGCTATATATATTTGTATTAGCAACATTCCCGGCGATCATCAAATCTAATTCAGGAAATTCATCAGCAGCGTCTTTGGCAATCTTCAGAGCATTTCTTTGGAGAGGTTCTAGTAATTCTTCTTTTCCAATTAATCGAAGTTTTTCACGATGACCATAATAGGTGAAGGCTTGTACAACATCACTTCCTGCTCGAATGAACTCTCGGTGAAGTTGAGTAACAACTTCGGGATGTTCTAGTACAACTTCAGGAACATAAGCTCCTGCTTGTAAATAGCCTCTACGCTCCATAGCAAAAAGATAACCCTCGGCACATAAGACTGGACCGGCATTTAATCTATCAATTAAATTCATCAAACCTCCAATTTTTAAAAATACTAATATTTTGAGAAAACAATTTCTATTTAAAATTTACATTAATCTTTCACTCTATTGATAATTAAATATATTAATAAGTGATGTCACATTTCTCCAATCCAGATTATATCGTAATTGGCTCGGGTTCGGCCGGTTCAACCATTGCATATAGGCTTGGAGAAAGCGGAACTAATCAAGTTCTAGTTTTGGAATTTGGTGGAACTGATATCGGACCATTTATCCAAATGCCTGCAGCTCTGTCTTATCCTATGAATATGTCTCGCTATGATTGGGGGTATAAAGCTGAACCTGAGTCCAGTTTGAATAATCGATCTATTGTATGTCCTAGGGGTAAAGTAATTGGGGGGTCGTCTTCAATTAATGGAATGATTTATGTTAGAGGTAATCCCGGTGATTTTCATTACTGGGCGCAAGACGGAGCTACCGAATGGGATTATAAAAATGTACTCCCTTACTTTCAAAGAATGGAAACAAGTCATGGTTTTCAGTCAGAATTTCGAGGAAGCAATGGCCCATTACAAGTTTCTCGGGGCAAAAGGGATAACCCATTGCACTCGGCATTTGTTAAAGCCTCTGTAGAAGCAGGATATCAAAAAACAGAGGATTATAATGGTTATCGACAAGAGGGATTTGGTCCAGCGGATATGACCGTTTGGAAGGGTTCTAGGTTTTCTGCTGCTAAAGCTTATTTAAGACCTGCTTTAAAAAAGAAAAATGTGCAATTACTTACAGGAGCCTTAGTCGAAAAAATTATTTTTGAAAATAAAAAAGCAGTAGGAGTTCAATTTTCTCATCAAGGTCAAAGTAAAATTATTAAAGTTAAAAAAGATATTGTTTTATCAGCGGGATCCATTAACAGTCCTGCAATTTTACAAAGATCCGGTATAGGGAATGCAGAACAATTAAAAGAATTAGGAATTCCTGTTGTATGTCATAGCCCCGGAGTAGGAGAAAATTTACAAGATCATTTAGAGGTTTATTTTCAGGTTCAATGTTTACAGCCCATTACACTTTATAAATATTTAAATCCTATTTCTAAATTATTAATAGGAATGCAATGGACGTTTTTTAAAAGTGGGCTTGGTGCATCTAATCAGTTTGAGACGCTTGGATTTATTCGTTCTGATAAAAATATTCCATACCCTGATATTCAATTTCATTTCCTTCCAGTCGCTATTCGCTATGATGGAAAAGCTCCAAGCGAAGGTCATGGTTTCCAATTGCATGTTGGGCCCATGCGCTCTGAGTCCAGAGGCTATGTGCGAATACAATCCTCTGACCCTAAAATAGCACCTAAGATTAAATTCAATTATATGAGCCATGAAAATGACTTCCCTACATTTCGAAAAGCACTAAAATTAAGCAGAGAGATTTTATGCCAAGATGCATTAAAGCCTTTTAAAGGGCCAGAAATTCAACCTGGAGATGAAGTCACCTCAGACAAAGGTTTGGATGAATTTATTAAAAATCATTGTGAGTCTGCTTACCATCCTTGTGGTACATGTAAAATTGGTCAAAAAGATGATCCTACTACTGTTGTAGAAAATAATTGTAGTGTAAAAGGTGTATCAAATTTATTTTTAGCTGACTCCTCTATTTTTCCTCGTATTACTAATGGCAACTTGAACGCTCCAACAATTATGACAGGGGAAAAAGCATCTGATTACATTTTAGGAAGAGACCAATTATCACCTTCAAATTTAGAGCCTTTTTATCATTCCAATTGGAAAAACTCCCAAAAATAGCTCTTCCAATATAAAAAATAGAATTAGGTTTTTTAAAAATTCAAATTTATAATTAATTTTTAAATTTAGGACAGGAGGATTAAAAATATGTTTAAGTTTAAGGCATTGATTAGCGTAGTAACTCTATCATTATTTTTTTCATACTCATCTAAAGCAGTTGAGTCTCAGGATCCAATTAAGTTAACTTTGCATGATTGGACTGGGCAACTAATCACAACAAATATTATGGCTGAGGTTTTAAAAGAGGCTGGTTATAATATTGAATTAGTACAAGCTGATTACATTGCACAATTTGCAGGTCTTCAAACTGGAGATTTACATTTAGCGATGGAGATGTGGGAAACAACAGGAAGAGATGCGATAGATGAATATACACCGGATGGAAGAGTTATTAATGTAGGTTCCACTGGTATGGATGCCATTGAAGAATGGTGGTACCCATCTTACATGAAAGATGAATGTCCCGGATTACCTAATTGGGAAGCTTTAAATGAATGTGCTGAGGCTTTCTCTACTATGGAAACAGCTCCTAAGGGTCGATATCTAGGAGGTCCTGTAACTTGGGGAGGATTTGATGATGAAAGAGTTGAGGCTCTTGATTTAGATTGGGAAGTTATACATGCAGGTACTGATGCAGCTTTATTTGCTGAGCTAGAGTCAGCTTATCAAAGAAAGGCTCCTATCATGCTTTGGATTTATGCTCCTCATTGGGCTCCATCAAAATTTGAAGGAGAATTTGTTGAATTCCCAGCTTATACTTCAGAGTGTTATAATGATCCCTCATGGGGGATTAATCCAAATTCCGCATATGATTGTGGTAAACCACGTGGTCCGATTTGGAAAGTAGCTTCTAGTCAGTTAAAAGATAAATGGCCAGGTGCATACGATGCTGTTGAGGCATTTACAATCTCTAATGATGAAATGGGACAAATGGTTGCCGCAGTAGATCTTGACGGTAATTCGGTTGAAGCAGTAGTTGCAGACTGGATGAATAATAATAAATCAAGATGGCAATCTTGGATTAAATAATAAATCTTCATTGTGGGGGCTTTGCCCCCACATCTATAAACGATTAGTCTGGTGCTTTTATCAAAAAAAAAATTTACTTTTATATTTTTATTTTTTGTTACTTTATTAGTTTCTTTATTTTCTAGCGATTTTTTAAAATCCAATGATTTAGGATGGGCTCTAAAATTTCCAAATTCTCTAATATTCCCTTTTAAACTATATATTTCCTGGTCAATTAAATGGTTGATTGAAAGTGCTACATTCGGACTTTTTACATTTAATGATTTTACCAGGTCAATATCTTGGATAATTGAACAGCCCTACGAAATTATTTTGTCTTTTTTTGCTGAGGGTTTCTACAAAGGCCAAGGTAGCCAAGCAATATTAATTTTAAGTCCTTTAAGCTGGATAGCTATGATTGGTATAATGACTATTGTAGCTATTAAAATAAAAGACCTTTCACTGGCTTTATTAACTTTTTTTGCTTTTCTTTATTTAGTCATTTTTGATCAATGGCATAGTTCTATGGTTACACTAGCCTCTATATTTATTGCGGTTCCATTTGGTGTATCAATAGGAATGTTTTTTGGAATCCTAAGTTACAAAAGTTTAAATACCTATAGAATTGTAAATCCAATATTAAATTTGATGCAAACTATGCCGGTTTTTGCTTATTTGGTTCCTGTCTTGGTACTATTTGGGTTTGGACCTGTGTCAGCCTTAATAGCCACAATAATTTATGCTTTACCTCCTATGGTTCATACAACTTATTTGGGTCTTAAGGGAATCAATCCTTCTATCGTTGAAGCAGGAAAAATGTGTGGTTGTAATGACCATCAATTACTGTGGAAAGTAGAAATACCCTCAGCACTGAGTTCAATTAAATTAGGTATTAACCAAGTAATAATGTTGTCATTTAATATGGTCATAATTGCTTCTATGATTGGAGCGGGCGGATTGGGTTATGATGTTTTAACATCTTTAAGGAAATTAGATATTGGAGGAGGAGTGGAGGCTGGCCTTGCAATCGTGATCCTGGCTATAGTTTTAGATAGAATGAGTTTTGCATTCATAGGCAAACATAAAAAATTTAAAAATGAAAATTTAAATTTTTATAAAAAGTATTTTCATTTACTAATAATTATTTTTTTAATTTTGATAACTTATATTTTTGGATTTTTCATTGATTTTTTTAAATCATATCCTGAAAATATTACCTTAAGCACTTCAGCATTTTGGGAAAAATCAATTAAATTCATAAATGTAAATTATTATGATCAGTTAGAGATATTTAAGTTTTATATTTTAAAATATTTTATGCTTCCCATTAAAAGCTTTTTCTTATCAATACCCTGGCCTTGGTTTATATTTATTTTAGTTTTATTAGGGTGGTATTATGGAAAATCTAAGTTAGCCCTTTTAAATTTAATTTTATTATTATTTATTGTTGTTAATGGGTTGTGGCTCAAAGCTATGGTTACAATTTATTTATGTGGTGCCAGTGTTATACTAGCATGTATCATAGGAGTTCCCTTGGGTATTTGGGGCGGATTAAACGACAGAGCTAATAAGATTCTATCAAGTATTATGGATACACTTCAAACTTTACCAAGTTTTGTGTATCTCATCCCTGTCGTCATGTTATTTAGAGTTGGAGATTTTACGGCGATGTTAGCGGTAATTTTATACTCTTTGGCACCAGCCGTTAAATACACAATTCATGGTATAAGAGGTATTAATCCAGAAATCATTGATGCTGGCGTTGCTAACGGTTGCAATAAAAAGCAATTACTTTTCAACATCCGATTGCCTTTAGCTTTGCCAGAAATCTTGCTTGGGATAAATCAAACAATCATGTTGGCTTTATCGATGTTGGTTATTACAGCCTTGGTTGGAACGCGTGAGTTGGGTCAAGAAGTTTATATAGCACTAACAAAAGCTGATATAGGAAGAGGTTTGGTTGCAGGTCTTTGTGTAGCTTTTATTGCTATTATTTCAGATAATCTAATCAAATCGGCTAGTAAAACATTAAAAGTGAAGTATGGTTTTCTGTAGATGAATACAATAGAAAAAATAAAATCCTTATCTATTTGGAGTCATGAATTAAAAATTAATCCCTTAGAGGGTGGTATAACAAACTTAAATTTTTTAGTTAATCATGGAAATGATAAATTGGTAGTTCGATTAGGACAAGATATACCGGAGCATTTAGTGTTCCGTTCTAATGAAATAAATGTAAGTAAAGCTGCATATGAAATTGGTGTATCTCCTAAGTTAATTCATAGTGAACTAGGAGTTCTAGTTTTAGAATATATTGAAAGTGAAACTTTAAATCCCACAGGAGTTCAAAAAAACTTAGACAGGATCATGCCAGTGATAAAAAAAATTCATAATGAAATTCCTAACTTTTTATCTGGACAACCAGCTATGTTCTGGGTCTTCTATGTAATTAAGTATTATGCTAATTTTTTAAGATCAAATCATAGCAGTCATCAAGATAAGATTGATGATCTACTGTATAAAGCATCCAAATTAGAAAAATTATCTTCACCTAGAGAAATAGTTTTTGGTCATAATGATTTTTTGGCTGCTAATTTTTTGGATGATGGATCTAAGATATGGGTGGTTGATTGGGAATACGGAGGCTTTAATGACCCCTTGTTTGATATTGGTGGATTAGCTTCAAATAATGATTTTAATCAAGATTTAGAGAAAGAGGCTTTAGAGATGTATTATGAAAAAACTTTAACAAATGACGTTTTATTAAAATATAACTCAATGAAAACAGCTAGTTTGCTTAGAGAGACTATGTGGAGCATGGTTTCAGAAATTACTTCCAAATTAGAATTTGATTACGATCTATACACCCAAGAAAATT
>Ga0129351_1000255_pt1 | contig 19651 bp, 17 predicted proteins | sample CPBDNA_8_FD_94423 | JGI IMG/M metagenome (GOLD analysis project Ga0129351, IMG submission 94423) | Freshwater to marine salinity gradient microbial communities from Chesapeake Bay, USA - CPBay_Sum_27_0.2_DNA | ecosystem: Environmental > Aquatic > Marine > Coastal | place: USA: Chesapeake Bay... | reverse complement strand
TGCCTGTCGAAGGGGGGATGCCAAAGTTCAGATATTGCACAATAACGAAAGGATAGCATCAAAAACATTTGATCACGGGCAACCCTGGTTTACCGCACATTGGAGAGTTCGTGCCTTAGATCTTTAACTCCCTCAATACACCCTCAATACACCCTCAATACTCTTGAGGGTTTGAGGGTTCTTTGTGAAGTTTATTGCAATTCCGCAGTACACTTCAGTCAAGAACCTTTTGGAGAAAGAAGATGTTTAAACTAACAAAAAGCCATCTGGCATTCATTGAACAGATCCGCTCAACGAATGCAGAGATTTCCACAGATCTGGAGCAGAAACATCAGGAATATGTGAACGCAGTGGGGGCAGTCATTGACGCAGTCGGACTGGTTAACGAGGCAGTACAGGATTTCAATTCTGCATTGGAGGAGCATCGTCAGGAACTGCGTGACATAAGCGAGGATTTCATCAGCGCAGTTGCGGATTTTCGTACTGAGTACGAAGACAAATCCGAAAAATGGCAGGAATCGGATCGTGGTCAGGCCACTTCTTCCTGGCTGGAGGAATTGGAAGATATAGCTCAACGCCTGGAAGACGCAACGATTGCCATCGAATTGGAAGAAATAGATGAACCCTCTGATGAAGAACTAGAATATGATTTGGAAGATCTGTGGGATCAGCTAGAGAGCATATCCACGCAACCCGAATACTAATTTTTTCATCAGTGATTTTTTTTCTTGAGTTCTCATAGAATCTCAATACTCTTGAGGACTCATTCATACAAACTGTTTTATACAGTTTTTCCTTAACTCCAACTGGAGAAGTCTATGTCAGCGCAAGCCAGACCCCGATCAATCATGGGGGTCAACTACGGAGTAACTTCAGAAGATCTCGCAGGAGATCTGAACTTTGACCAACTCCAGCACGATCCAGCACTGAACTGGAGAGTTGAAAAACGTCCGTTGATGGATGGACAGGGCAACCCAGCAGGCCGCATGATGGGCTTGTTTCGGGAAGACAACGATACATTCCTTGGCTCTGTAAGTGCAGGGTACGAGGTACTGCAGAACAGTAAACTGCTGACGTTGTTCCAGCCCTTGTTTGAGCAGGGAGTTCTGGAACTGGATTGTGCAGGTACGTTCCGCAAGAATTCCAGAATCTTTGTGATCGGCAGATCTCTCAAGGCCCGTCCCATTGAGCCGATCAAAGGCGATGAACAGTTGCCCTACCATATGCTGTACGCAGGCCATGACGGAGGTACGGCTTTCAGAAGCGTACCGTTTTCGTGCAGGCTCATGTGTACGAACATGATGCCTGGGATTTTTGCCAATGCCAGAAGAGCCTCCAATACTGAAATCCGTTTTGTGCATAGACGGGGGATCAATCAGTATCTGGAAACTCTGCAGCAGATGATTCTTTCCAGCACTGAAACTCTGCAGGGCATTGAACGTGCGCTGAAATTACTCTCAGGCGTACCTGTTCGCAATCCTGCAAAGGAATACCGTAAACTGCTGAATTTGCCTACCCCGGCAGACCGAGCAGATTACGGTACAGAGGAGGAGTTTGAAAGGGCAATGGACGCAGGAAAGCACAAGGTTCGTTGGCTGATGGATTCCTACGCCAGGGAAGCGGAAACCACACCCAATCTAGCACTGGACTCCGCCTACCACTGGCTAAATGGCGTGACTCGTCACGTTACCCATGACATGCCGCTGAAAAACGGCAACAGTCGAATGCAAAGAGCCATCGTTGGTACAGGCTCAAGTTTAATAAATCGGGCCATGCAACATGCGTTGCAGATTGCTGCCTGATATTTTTCGCTGGGTTTCGGCCCAGCTATCTCAAGACACTCAAGAGGACAGATGAGCTTACAAGAACTAAATAAAAACAGAAACAGATTCGGTGCAATGAATCTACCCCAGGGATCAGAGATTCATCAGGCAGTGGAAAACCTGCTGTTTCGTGCAGTTAGGGCTGGAGTATTGCCAACCAGCTACAATGATCTGACCTGGGATTCTCGCAAACGAGTCGAAGGGAAAGCGTTGCACCACGATATCTATGATCTCAAAATCGTGCGTGACAAGTTGCGTAAATGCCTTCTCTGTGTGCGAGTAGCCGAAGGCAAGGGCAAGTGGGGTGTGCAGACCACAGAGAAGCGTTATGTCCTGTTATCCTACGGAAAAGGCCGATCCCTGAAGATAGTGGAAGCTCCGAAGCATCTGGTTGCTGCACAGGCAAAGCATCAAGCGAGGCTGGGCCACACGATTGAGTACGTTGAGCATTTCAACACAAAGCTGGATGCAAGGTACAAGGCAATTCAGGAGCAGCAACTTGCTGAGTTGTACGATAATGCTCCTGATTTTAATTGACGGAGGAAAGCATGGACGCAATTCTCCGATTCAGTCTATTTATCACCCTCTCTTCCATTGCGTTTTTACTGCTCTGTCCTGCAATCATTCAGAGCATTCAATTCTGGACTAAAGTTTTTGAGAAACTGCCATGATGCCTAGATCTTATCAATACACAGTGCTGTTCTATCGTGATGGAGTCTGGGGTTCTACCGAACTTACCCGATCTGTACGTTTTGCTCTCAAGATGATGGAGCAGATCAAAGAGCAGTTTGAACGTGGGCTGGTGGACTCCATTAAATTGGCCCGAAGAGAACGAAACTCTGACAACCAGGAATGGGAAACCATGATCTACTTCGGTTAGTCTTGAGAGTTTCAAGAGTTTGACTTACAATTGACCTTCCCCTTTTTGCCTGCGAATTGGAGAAGGTCTTTCCATTTTTCCAGCAGAAAAGGAATCGCTATGCCCCTGAAAACTCTTAACTTTGCAAGGAAAGGCAAGGGATATATTGATCGGCTTTCGGAAGTCTGCGACAGAAAGCTTGCTGAACTGGACGATCAGAAGCAACAAAGACTTCTGTCGCAGTACAAAATCAAGACGGTTCTAGAAACTCCGTCTGAGTACGAGATTCAGATTCAGCAGTACCTGCAGTCCGGCAAGACCATCAAACAGTATCCTGAGTTTTTCCTGGCAGACAAACCTGAACAGGATACACATGAACTCGCAGGACTCGACATCGATACCCTCCGTCAACTTGGAGTCAACTACTAATAGCTTCCGTAACCCCCTCGCAGAATTCGTTTTCTACCGCACGTACTCTCGCTGGAATCCTCAACTCCAGCGCAGAGAAACCTTTCCGGAAATGGTGGAACGGGTACTTTCCTTCTACAAAGAATCCTGTTCTGCCCTCACCACTGAAGAAGTCGATACTATTCGTGAGCTGATGCTTTCGCTGGATGTGATGCCAAGCATGAGACTTGCCTGGACTGCAGGGCCACCTGCCCGTCAGTGCAGCATCGGTACGTACAACTGCAGCTACCTGCCGATTGATTCCATCAATGCATTCGGGGAGGTGATGTATTTATTGATGCACGGCACTGGTGTCGGATTTTCGGTAGAGCAAAACGTGATTGAAAGCTTGCCCGAAGTAGCAGAAACCAAGGATAGTGGCGGAATCAATGTGATCTTTGAGGATAGCAAGGAAGGCTGGGCCACCGGACTGATTGTCTATCTGCAGGCATTGTGGGATGGATATGAAGTTACGTATGATGTTTCAAAGGTCAGGCCCGAAGGTGCACCACTCAATACATTCGGAGGCAGAGCATCAGGGCCACAACCTTTGGTGCAGGTTCTGGAGTTTGCCAAAAAGATTGTACGTAAGGCAGTTGGCAGAAAACTCAGACCGATTGAGGTGCATGACATTGTCTGCCAGATTGCATCCTCAATCGTAGTTGGTGGGGTACGCAGATCAGCATTGATCAGTCTCAGTGATCTGCATGATTCGGAGATGTCAACAGCCAAGATGGGAGAGTTCTGGGCTACCGATCCGCAGAGATCTCTGGCGAACAACTCCGCAGTCTATTTAGGTACACCGGAGGAAAGGGTGTTCTGGAAGGAATGGTCTACCCTGATCGCCAGCAACAGTGGGGAGCGTGGAATCTACAATCGCTTTGCGGCACTAAGTAAATCACCAGCCCGTAGAAAACTCCAGCAGGACAATGCCATAAAGCTGGGTACAAATCCTTGCGCAGAGATTTTGTTGCGTCCGAGACAATTTTGTAATCTAACCAGTGTGGTTGTTCGCCCGGAGGATACTAGGGAAACCCTAGTGCGCAAGGTCTGGGCCGCAAGCATCATGGGTACAATTCAGGCGAGTCTTGATAACTTCAGCCTGCTGGCAGATCTGAATCCACTGTGGGAGAAAAATGCCAGAGAAGAAAGGCTTTTGGGAGTTTCACTTTCAGGAGTCATGGATCATCCAACTTTGCGGCAGGATGTGGAAACCCTGCAGATCCTACGCAACACTGCTGTAGAAACCAACAGACTATTCGCAGAACGGATCGGAATTGCACCTGCTGCTGCAGTTTCCTGTATCAAGCCAGAAGGTACGTCCTCTACTGTCAACGATTCAGCCCCAGGTTTTCACGCACGTTACGCACCATATTATTTACGTCACGTAAGGATCAATGCGACTGACCCATTGTACCGCATGATGCGAGACCAGGGTGTTGAATTTATACCGGAGGTGGGACAGGGACATCTGGACGCAGATCAGGTCAAGACATGGGTCTGTGCCTTCCCTGTGCAAGCCCCTCCTGGCGCAGTCACCATTGGCGAACTGTCCTCCATCGATCAGTTGGAGATCTGGCGAACCCTGAACAACAACTGGGCAGAGCATTCCGTATCGGCTACCGTGTCAGTGGATCAGGCGGAATGGGGAAAGACAGGTGCTTGGGTGTACGATCATTTCCATGAAATCACAGGCTTGAGTTTTCTACCCAGATCCAACCATGTCTACCAGCTTGCTCCATATGTCCCAATCAGTGAGGAGGAGTACCACAAAGCAGTTGAAGCGTTCCCTACGCTGGATTACAACCTGCTCAGTCGGTATGAGTACGAAGATCATAATCAGGGAGTGCAGACAGAATGGGCCTGCTCCGGTGGATCTTGTGATATTTTATAATAAACTCTTGAGATTCCTGAACTGTCGTGAGAAACTAAATGCAGTTGATCAGATACTTGTGCATGATCATCTTTTGACAGGGGTAAATCTGAGATAGATGCGTTCCCTCAGATCGGATCGTGACGGGTACTTGCTCTTGTGCCTTTCTGCCGGAAAATCCTGGTCCCTCCACCTTCCTGTGCTTTTACCGCATAAAAGTACAGGAAGGCTTTCCCCCTTCCCATTCTCTATGTATCAGTGTTTCTATTGTAAGGCAGAGTTAAACTAAGAATCAGCTATTGGATTGCAGGGCAGCCACTGCTCGTTCAGAAACGCCTTTGTGATGCAGATAGCCTAATGTGGTGGATAGATCATCGTGTCGTGCGATGGCTTGCACTTCGTGAGGTGGGATACCAGCTTCCAGAAGCTTGGTAATGGCGGATGCACGATAGCCATGAAGAGTCTTTGCGGCATTTTGCAGTCCAAGTTTTTTCAGGGTTCGCATCAGTGAATGGTTCAGACCCGTCACTTCAGCCCAGGCTTGTTGTCCCTGGCCCTTGTCCAGATACCAGACTTCTCTGATATCTCTTCTCTTCAGATCTTCCTCCAGAAATTTCAGCAGATCTCCACGCAGAGGTAACAAAGCTTCCTTGGATTTCTTTGGACTCCAAGAAATCTCCGGAACTTTTTGAATTGCCAACGTGCGATTCTTCAGATCGATATGTCGCAAGGGCAAGGCCCATACTTCTCCAGCCCGTAAGCCTAGATACCGCAGCAGCATCACCAATCGATAGCGATTGCGCTTATCCGGTGCATCACGCAGATAGCTTTCGATCCGATCAAGATCTGACTCCTGATAGATCCGAATATTTTTCCGATCCCTTGTGGGCATCTCCAAGGTTGGCGCAGATGCAATCAACCCTTCGGCTTCTGCATAATGCAGCATGATTTGACTCATGCGCACATAGGATCGAATCGTGTTTGGGGCTTTCCCTGAGTCGGTCAAAGAACGAATCATGTTTCTAGTGGAAGTACTCTTGATCTCCTCCACAGGAGTACTTCCGCAGAATTCACAGAAAATGCCGATGGCAGCACGGTACGCAACCAGAGTCCTGTCGGCAACGGTCAGGGAATTCAGCCATTGCTGGCTGACTTCTTCACAGGTTGGGCCTTTGGGTTTTCTTTCTTCTCTTGGTTTGTTGTGAAACTCATGCAACTTGATGACACCTTCGACAATGCGATGATGCAGAAAAGTCTCACGATCAGGGTGCTGGTCAGCTTCCCGACAGGTACACAGCACCGTCATCCGTTCCTTGCCATCAAGCTGCAATCTCAGATAATAGTGTGGTTCAGAGTCCTTGCGGTGCTTGCGCACCACTAGTTTCTGCAGCATTCTCAATACTCTATGGGCTGCAACGCAGCAGTCAAAAGGTCATTTTGTCGTGAACCATTTTTCTGATTCTTCAGTACTTCACGCAGCATCAAATTGTTACGGGCTGCCAGTTCCTTGATTGTCTCCACTTCTCGCATCAGGTTTTCGGAATTTGGATGTGTACCTTGGCGTTTGATCACCATTGTCCTTCGGGCATCATCAGCCGCACCCCGAACTGCATTGACGATTTCACCATCGATCCGCAGATGTTCCAGCGCATCAAAATATTCCTCGTCCGGTAACTGATACCCACATTCAATCCGACTGATCTTTTTAAGCTCAAGACCCGTCTTGTCTCCGAACTGAGCCTGAGTCAACTGCAAGTTTGCTTTGCGAATCTTTTTCGCCATTTCTCCTACTTCTACGTAATCCATTCTACCCTCCTAGTTGCTGTTTTTGTCTGTTGACAATTCTTGAGAAGTCATTTAACTTATGACTTCTTTCTTTGTTCGTAGCATTACAATGATGTTACGAATGCACGTACTATCACTTAGTCTTTTATTATGGTCAAGGGAAATATTGACAATAGGTACGATAACTCAGACTTCAAAGCTGAGATTCTTGCCTATCTCAAGTCTGGTAAAAAGATTACGGTACTACCTCCAGAGGTGGAACCCAATCCAAATTTAGCCAACCCTTTACCCACGGAGAACCCACTTGCACAGGTAAATAACGGTCAATGGAAAGAATAACGCCTTACAAATACCAGGCCCAGATAGCTGAAAAAATGTCAGCAAGACCCCATTCAATTTTAGGGGCAGACATGGGAACTGGCAAAACAGTCATGTCTTTATTGACAATGATCAACTCAAAGATTGGGAAATTGTTGGTACTTTGCCCAGCGATTGCTGTCCCGAACTGGATTCGGGAAGCGCAAAGGATAGGCTATACAGGTGAGCTTCAGGTTTATTCGTATGATAAGGCCCGACAGAAAAAGAATTTTCAGAAGTTGCGAGAATGGCAACCACAGGGGGTGATTCTCGATGAAGCTCATTATCTGAAGAACCCGGACACGCAACGAACTAAAGTGGCCTATGGTGTTCGTGGTAACGGAGAAGGAGGACTTGTTGAGGGTGCGGAGAAGGTGCTGGCCCTATCCGGTACAATCTGTCCAAACAATGCTGCAGAACTTTTTCCTCACATGAAGTTCTTCCAGCCAGAAGCGATGAAGGGTGTTAGCTTTTGGATGTTTCGGCAGCATTTTTGTCAGCTAATCGCCATGAGCATGGGTAACAGGAGGTTTGAGAAAGTAGTGGGAAATAAGAATGTTGATGAGCTAAAGGCTCTACTAGCTCCGGTCTATATCCCTCTACGTGCATCTTCAGTTTTGAAGGATCTCCCTCCGATTACTTATCGGACTGCAGTGCTTGATCCTGGTTCAGCAATCAGTGCCTTGACAAAGCTGGAGAAGGAGATGTCTCAGTCAAAGCTTTCTGATTGCTATTACGTCCTCAGTCATGCGGAAGAAATGAATCTTCCCTTTAGTGATCGAAATCTTCCCCCTTTGGATGAACATCTTGCCCGACTACGGAGAATGATCGGAGAAGCCAAGGTTCCGTTGGCTGCTGACTACATCAGAGAAATGCTGGAAGGCAGCAAGGATAAGATAATTGTTTTTGCGTATCATAAGAATGTTATCAATGAACTCTTGAGAATCTTGACAAGTCACACAAAGCCTGTCAGCATTACTGGCTCTACAAGCTTGTATCAACGAAACCAGGCAATGGAAAAATTCCGCATTGATCCAGAGTGCCGGCTATTCGTGGGGCAGATACAGGCTTGTGGAACCGCAGTGACCCTGAACTCTGCAAATCATGTTGTTTTTCTAGAGCAGAGTTGGGTTCCTGCAGAAAACTATCAGGCATCAAAACGGTGTCATCGGATTGGTCAGGACAAACCTGTGTTCGTGACAAATCTGATGCTAGCCAATTCGATTGATGTCGCTATCACAAACACACTTGCTGGTAAAACAGCAATGCTATCGGAGTTAGAGTTATGCGCCTGATCAAACAGTTCACAGTCGATGTGAGCTTCCTGACAAAGGAAGAGATTGAGGATCTTGTCAATATTATAGAGACGTTCAAGGTTGAGAAGATTCGCAATGTGCAGGGTGGAGGTACACCTGCAGCACCGAAGGTTGAGGAGCAGCCTGAACCTGAACCTGAACTAGAACCTGTGCTGAACAAAGACCCTGAACCTGAGATGCCTGACGATCTGGAAGAAGATGTCGAGGTTTTTAAACGCAAAGTGGGTTCTCGTTTACGGGTCATCATGGAACGGGACACCAGCACAGGAAACAATCTTTTCAAGTGGTACAAGGACATTGTTTTGTCTGATCCAGCCCTACGTGTCCCAACCCGTGCCTTGATCTGGTCAAAATTCCAAGAGGCAATATGAGTAGACATGCCACTCTTGGGGCATCGTCCGCTTACCGTTGGATGAAGTGTCCTGGTAGCATCAAGCTGACTTCCAATATCCCAAGGCAACAGAGCATCTGGGCCATTGAGGGAACGACTGCACATGCTCTGGCAGAGAAGGTCTTGCGAGGTGAGCTATTGCTACCGCATGAAATCGTGGGGCAGGAAATAGAAGGAATACCTGTGACGGATGAAATGGCAAATGCAGTGATGGAGTACTGTCGGTTTGTCGATCAGCTTGCCAATCATCCGGAATCGGTAATTCAATTGGAGGTAGAGGTCAGTCTACGCAAGTTGGGTTTTGACAATTATGGGGAGATGTTTGGAACAGCCGATTGCGTTGTGACCTATCCTGATCCAGCCGATCCAAAAAGATTGGTGGTCAATGTTGTCGATTACAAGCATGGCGCAGGTGTACCTGTGTCTGCGCTAGATAACCCACAATTGTTGTACTACGGTCTAGGGGTTCTCTATGGCTTGATGGGCCGAAGACGGGATTTGAAGAAGTTTCTGGATGATGAGCAGGTGGAACTGCGCTTGTGCATCGTCCAGCCAAGATCACCGGAAGCGAGGGTTTCGCAATGGATCGTTGCTTCTGAGGTGATGCTGCAGTTTGAACGTGACCTCCTAGCTGCAGCAAAAACGGTTCTGCGTGAACCTAATCGGACTGTGGCAGGTGACCATTGCAGGTTCTGTCCTGCGAAGGACATCTGTCCAGCCCATGTTAATACTGCTATGACGGTCTGGGGCAAGGGGATGGATAACCTTGTTCACGATCCTATGTCGATGCCTGCCGAAGCTTTGTCCCAAGCACTGCAACAGTGTGTTCAGTTGGATAAAGCGATTACAGCCTTCCGCAGAATAGCTCAGATACGTATGGAGGACGGTGAACCAATTCCTGGTTGGAAGCTGGAACCAACTCGCCCGACTCGTATCTGGGCTGACGAGTCCTTGGTCAAGAGTCGATGGCTTGAACTCTACGGGAACACCCATGATCTGTATCTAGACAAGATCCTCACAGTTGCTCAGTTACAGAAACAGTTGGGTGATGATTTTGAAAAGTTTGAGGATCTGATTGAGTCTAGATCTTCAGGAGTTAAACTAGCCCAGGATATGGATAACAGCCTTGGCCTTTTACCTAATCTTAATTGAGTGTTGATTATGCCTAGTAACAAACCTGTCGGCAAAACTATAGTGATCCGCAATGTAACGCTAGCGTACCCTGCGGTGTTTAAGCCTGCGATTGATCCAGCCACAAACAAACCATCGGATGAGTATCGGTGTAACCTGATCCTCTCACCCGATGAGGATTATTCGGAATTGGAGGAAGCAATTCTTGAAGTGGCTATGTCCTTTTTCGGCAAGACTGCTTCCGAAGTCACGAAGCAGTTCCAGCAACAACGTGGTGGTCTGAACTATCCAATTCTAGATGGTGAGAAAAAATGGCTTCCCGAAGGGCATCGCTACATCATCGGGAAGAAGAAGGTTCAGGACTCCAACGGTAACCCGATGACCATCACCATCGTTGATGGGGCAAAGCGTGAGATCACTGATCCCAAGAAGATCTACGGTGGCTGCCTAGCCAATGTCGTGGCCTATGTCACAGCCTATGACCAGATGGGGAACAAGGGTGTGACTGTCCGTCTGAACGTAATCCAGAAAATTGCTGATGGAGAACGGATCGGTGGTGGTGGCAGTGGTGTTGACATGCTGGATACTCTTGAGAGTCCTGAGCAGTCATTGATGGATCAGTTGGACGAGGTCTTCCCTGCGGCCTAACCCACTTTGGTGATGTATATCCTTCTCGGATATACATCATCGCAGGAAAGGAATCATGATCCATTTTGATTTAGAGACTCGCAGTACTGTAGATCTTCGCAAGACAGGGAGTTGGGCATATGCAGAGAATGCTGAAGTGCTTTGTCTCGCCTACTACGACAGTGAGACAGGTGCGAAAGGTTTGTGGTTTCCTGGTCAACCTGTGCCGCAGGTGTTTCTCAGGGAAGACCAGACCTTCGCTGCATGGAACGCAAGGTTTGAGCGTGACATCTACCGTCACGTACTACAAGCCCAAGGGTTTCCTCCGACAGTGGTGGAGCAGTGGTCAGACCCAAGTACAGTGGCGAGGTTACGTGGTTATCCTGCCGGTTTGGGTGCTGCCTCCAAACTCCTTGGTCTATCGGTGGATGAACAGAAGGACAACGAAGGCCGAAAGCTGATGCTGCAGATGTCCAAACCACGCAGAATCGAAGATGGTCAACCCATCTGGTGGATGGACTCGGAACGAATGCAGAAGCTCACTGATTACTGTGCGCAGGACGTTGTTGCCGAAGTTGCGATTCATCGCAAGCTTGGGGATTTACCCAAGTCGGAACAACATCTGATGTGGTTGGATCAGCATATCAATGATCGTGGTGTTCGTATCGATCAGACGAGTGCTGAAAAATTGATTCAAGTCATGGAACGACAGGAGCAGTTATGCAATCGGCAGATCCTCAAACTGACTCAAGGCCAGATCGAAAAGGTCACAGCAGTATCGCAGATTATGTCCTGGTTGGAATCACGATCCTGCTTTGGTCTATCGGATTTATCCTCATCCTCCATCTCATCAATACTGCCTTCCATCCAAGATCCTATAGCACGACAGGTGCTTCAGCTTCGGTTGGAGAATGCCAAGACTTCCACAGCCAAGCTCAGAGCAATGCTTAGTGCGGTTGCCTCTGATGGTAGGGTTCATGGACTGATGTACTACTATGGAGCGCACACGGGCAGGTTCAGCAGCAGACTTGTACAACTTCAGAATCTTCCCAAGGGGATCGGACTGACTGCAGATCAGGTGGAGGATCTGCTTAGTCGCTTACATTCCCTGAACTCAGAGGAATGGCTGGAGCATGTGACGGAAACACATGGTTCACCAATGCGTGTGATCTCATCATTAATCCGTTCCATGATCGTTCCCCGTGAAGGCTACCGATTCTTTGTCTACGATTATGCGTCCATTGAACCAAGGGTGCTTGCCTGGGTCAGTGGTCAGCAGGATCTGCTGCAGGCGTACATCAAAAATGAAGATGCCTACAAGTTGTTGGCTGCCAAGATCTACCGTAAATCCGTAGCAGAGATCAGCAAGGAGGAACGGCAGTTTGGTAAAATGGCAGTTCTTGGGGCAGGATACCAGATGGGCTACAAGCGTTTTGCAGAATCCTGTACGGCAATGGGTCTGGATGTTACTGAAGAGGAAGCTCAGAACATCATCGAAACCTACCGCAATAATTTCTCCGACATCCAGCAGTTCTGGTGGGATTCAGGTCAGGCTGCCTGGGATGCCTTTGAAACTCCCGATAACCCTCAAGTCTTTGGTTATAAGGATCGACTGTCCTGGTATCGAAAGGATGGCACGGATATCCTTGAACTGAACATCCCTTCCGGCAGAACCCTCTACTACCCTGATGCCCATATCCAACCCAACGGTGGGTTTGGGGGCAACGACAGTCTGAACTATCGCACCAGCATCAACAATAAGTGGTTAAGCAAATCCTTGTACGGAGGTTTGATCACCGAGAATGTTGTACAGGCACTCGCCCGTGATCTGATGGTTGATGCAATGATGCGCCTTGAGTCAAACGGATACCCGATTGTCTTCTCAGTGCATGATGAAGTTGTCTGTGAAGTTGCCGAAAGATACGGTTCGCCCGAAGAATTTGAAGCCTTGATGACACAAGTGCCAACCTGGGCCGAAGGGATACCTGTCGGTGTGGAAGGTAATGTTATTTATCGTTATGCCAAGTGAGGATGCATGAGTGTGATTTCAGTTTCTCTTCGTGACAGTTCCCTAGATTTACCAGCCTATGCTACGGAAGGCAGTGCTTGTTTTGACATACGGGCATACTTTCGTGAAGCAGAGATCGTACAGGCTTACAATAAATCAAACACTCCGAAGGAACTGGTAGTTGATGCTAGTGACAGTCTGTTGATTCCGCCTGATCATCGGGTGGCTGTTCCCACAGGTCAGTCATGGGCAATCCCTTCGGCATTCTGTGTACTGCTTCACCCTAGATCAGGCTTATCCTTTTCCCGTGGCCTAGTCCTGATCAATCAGACAGGAGTCATTGATTCGGACTATCGTGATGAAGTCAAGGTACTCCTGCACAATGTCAGTAGCAAGAATCAGATCATCCTTTCAGGAGATCGTATAGCACAGGGGGAATTCCGAACAGTACTGACCCCCTCGTTCTATACCACAGAACGCCTTAACAAGACAAAGCGCAAGGGTGGGCTGGGAAGTACAGGTGTCAAATGACTGCGGTTCGTTGGTTTGAAAAAGGCTTTACGGACATCATCAGCGTAGTTCCACCGTTTTCTCAGGTATCAGAAAATTCAGATCTCAAAACAAAGGATCTGGGAAAATGCCCTGGTCAGCCAACGGTTTCAGGCTGGGCAGGCATTCCGAACTGGCTGAACTTTGAAACGACACGGGCAGATTGTCAGTTCTGGGATAACAATAATTCAAACATTGGCCTTCGTTCCGCAAGATTCCCTGGAATCGACATAGATGTGATCGGGGAAAGTGTAGACCTAACATCTCTCAGTAACCTGATTCGTGACTTGGGTCTGGAAATTTTTGGCCCTACTGCAATCCGCTATGGGAACAGACCCAAGCAGTTACTGATGTATCGTACTGAAGACGATATCCCGACTAGAACCGTCACGTTCTCCTATGGTGATGATGTTTGTAAGGTCGAGGTACTAGCCAAGGGCAGACAGTATGTGATCGAAGGTTTGCATCCGAAGGGGTTACGATACGAGATCAATCAGGAAATAGCAGATAGCAGCAGTCTGCGGCTCATTACAAATGAGCAGGTGGATCTGTTTCTGGATCGACTAGTGAACCTGCTTGGAAGTCAGGGTTGCACATTTGTCAGTAGGCATCAGGCAACTGGTCGGGAACATGCCCCACCTGATGCAGTTCACCTTGCCAAAGACCTCGACCTGTTGGAACAGGCTGTTACTCAGACCCCGAACAATCTTCAATCTACGCCAGATTGGGATCATTGGATGAAGTATGGTGCTGCTCTCCATGCGGCAACTGCAGAGGATCGGGATCGTGGTCTGTCCATGTGGCTGGATTTTTCGTCACGGGCAGAACACCAGCCTTATGATTTTGATCAGGCACAGAAAATCTGGAACGGTTTCAGGCCACCCTATTTGGTTGGAGCAGACTATCTGTATCGACATGCAAGCAAGTTCGGGGGTTTTAACTATGCCCTGAGTCTGGACTCCTTGCCTGTCATCCCAGGAGACATTGCTGATCTTACGTATGAACCGTACAGTCACGGTTGGATGGCTGATTCCTTTTTGCAGAATCAAGGCAGTAGATTGCGTTATGTTCCGGATTGGAAACGGTTTATCTATCGGGCGGAAGATGTCTGGGTTCTAGATAATCAAGCCAACACAAGGATCTCTACGGATGTGTCGGAGTACATCAAAATGAAAATGGCGGATGTACCTGCACACTTTCCTGATGACGAGGATGAGGTTCGGAGTGTTCGCAAGCAGATCAGCAACAATCACTATCAACAACAGGTTTACCAGATGCTGCGAGATCGCAGGCATAGCATCGTTGTGAGCAGTGCGGAACTAGACCTGAACCCCAACATTTTAAATACCCCAAAGGGTAAGTACTCACTCAAGACGGGTAAACTGATAGAAGAGACGTTCTTTGGCGAAACCGATTATTGTCTGAAGTCCACTAGAGTCACACCAGATTTTGAGATGGAGACTCCTGTCTGGAATCAGTTCCTGAAGAATATCACAATGGGCGATTCAGAGATGGTCTGGTATCTACAATTGTGTTGTGGGTACGCAGCTACTGGCAGGACGGATGAGCATATTCTACAGATCGTCTATGGCTTTGGTGGGAACGGCAAGACCACATTCTGCAATGTGCTGTTGGGTGTGCTGGGAGACTATGCGACTGTTGTCCCTGGTGAACTTTTTCTTCGTACTGCCTACCAGGCCCATCCTACGGAACTGATGACGCTCAAGGGCCGCAGGCTGGTGGTGGCTGTGGAATTTGATGAGAAAGCAGTCTGGGATTCAGGCAAACTCAAGAAGCTGACAGGGGGGGATCGGATTTCAGCAAGGCTGATGAAGCAGGACTATGTCGAGTTTGAACCGACACATACGGTGATGATCGCCAGCAACAACAAACCCAAGATCGAATCCCTTGATCAGGCAATCCGCAGAAGGGTCAGGCTGATCCCATTTGATCTGAAGCTTCCCGAAGAGAATCAGGACAAGAAACTAAAGGATAAGCTCAAGCAGGAATACCCTGGTATCCTTGCATGGCTGATTCAGGGTGCAGGTTACTGGTATCAGTTTGGGTTGCCGTTGATGCCACAGAGGGTTTCTGAGGCCACAGCCGATTATTTTGAGGAGAGTGATGTACTTGCAAAGTGGATGGAAGACTGTTGTGAACGTACTGATAGGCATCGGGAGAAACCGATTGATCTTTATCGTAATTGGGAAACCTATTGCAAGATGATTCGGGAAGCTCCCGGTAGTCCTCAACAGTTTGCCGAACAGTTGAAGAAACGTGAGTTCAGACGAGTCAAATCGAATGGATACTGGTTCTACGAAGGCTTACGAATCAAAGCTTCCGAATTGGTTAACTGATGCAGAAGTTGTTAGGTTTCTTACGTAGACTGAGGTTTCGTTCCCGTACCTATAAAGTGCTGGCTGGGCCAGGGAACCGTACTTATTTCAAGGTCGCTTGCGAACGGCAAAACTTTGACGGTTTTGTCGAATTTCAGTTTGTACTCCAGATTTATCCGGTTGGGATTTGGATATGGTTGACAGTTCTTGAAAAATTAAGTAGGGTCAATTGTTCGCAAAATGTATCACGTTATTGCGACAAGTATCCCCCAATGTACTTTTAGGAGTGATGATGTCAGACACCGAGACAATGGATGAACTTATAGCTAACTTGAAAGCAACTCAGGAAGTGGTTTCGGAACTCTTGCAAAGAGTTGAGATTCTGGAAGAATTGCATAAGTCTGATGAGACTGATCTGCTCAAGCTGGATGCTCAGTTAAAGACATGTTTGGCTGCACACATGAATTAGAATTTACAACCATCTGATTATTCAGTTAATATTCTTGAGTGTAATTAGACTTTTAATCAGGTGGTCCAGGGTTCGAGTCCCTGTCAGCCCACCAACAAAATCAAAGGATTTCAAGCACTTGCATGTTTCTGATGAACCTTGAAAAGTTTTCAGATTAACTTGCAGTAACATAAAATGCAGCACACTAGAAAACATTTTTACCGCAGAAATCTGCGGAAATCTTTGGTTAGGCACTGCATAGAATGTCAAAAATCCTAGCGATATGCTGGGTTGTGCTGACGTAACCACATCCGCCTTTGTACGGGATCGTGCAAGTCTAGGCTTGCATGATCCTGTACAACTTTCTTTTCCTTCTTTGTTTCCTTCAGTGTCGGGATTTTCTGGAACTGTCTGGATTTTGGCATCAGTCAGTCTGCCATTTCAGCAATCCTCTCCAGCCTACGGGTTGCGGCTTCTGACCATGTTTCAGGAATTGAATCGGTTGGGGTCTTAATCGACAGTTCTTTGAGCTTCATCAGCAACTTCCTGCGCTTTTCATTGTACTCTTCAGTACGTTTTCTTTTATCTTCTGCATTGCGGTAGCGTTTTTTATCCTTCTGATATTCCCGTGCTGCCTGTCTCATTTCTTCCCTTATTTGCAGTTTTCGCCACACTAGGTTTTCCCTGAGATCTACAGGGTAGGGACGTATTCCCGACAGTTTGGCAAGCTCAGTATTTAGTGATGATCTAGGGTTGCCTCTGCGATCATACGTAGTAGCTGGGCCAAAGATATTCGGGTCACCACCCATCTTGTCCACCGTCATCTCCAGCACTTTCTGTCCAAAGCCATTCGGGGCAATTAAAGGGGGCAGCAGATTTTCAGCCATGTGCGTTCCGAATTCTTCTGCTGAATCCCAGAAATCATTGTTGCTACTGTACAGATCCTTGCCTGTGTACAGATCCTTCTTGAAAACAGTTTCGGCAAAAGTCTTGAGCAATGGATGTGATCCAACCCCAATCGATCTTGCAGCATCAATCCAATCTCCATCTCCGTCAGGCCAGAGCATCATTCCCAGATTGATCAGGAATGCATGGGGTGCTGCCATTGTCAGATCCACCGCAATGGCGTTACCGTTCTCATCCCGTACTGGTGCAGGAATTACAAAGATTCCTTTGTCCCGTTGGTACTTCGGCAAAGCTTTATAGAAAGCATCTCGTTCATCGTCATCCAGATCGGCTTCCATCAGTTTACCCATACCATACAATGCAGCATAATAGCTTCCTGCCCTCATCAATCCCTGCTTTGTACCTAGCATCTTGATCAGTTTTGGGCCTGCTTTGTACAGCCATGTCAGGAACGGCATTCCCAGAACACTGCGTCTGGTTTTTGCCATCCAGTTTGGTACATCGGTATAGTCAAAAAGCCATTCATTTGCTTCTCGCATGGCTTCCGCAGGGGTTAGCCTTTCATCTCTGGAAACCATTGGCAGATTGGAACCACCGTGATCCTCTAGGTACATTGCCATTGCAAGTTTGTCCATGACTTCCTGGGCCTGATAGATATCTCCAAACTTCTGGTAAACCCAGAGGAAGGCATTGGCAGACATTGCGTAGGGTTTGCTGGCCTTAATCTCTGCGCCAATCCGATCCAATCCTGTACGATCCCCCACCATCAGTTCTCGTTCTTCAGGGGTCAGCCGCAGCATCATTTCCGATTCAAAGCGATCTAGTTCATCTGCAGCAAAAGTTGATAGCACCAGACCTTCATCGGCATAGCGTTGGTATCTTGGGGCAGGCTTCCCCTTCCAATGACGGTACATTTGATTGGCGGCCCTGACCCGATAATCCATAACTCTATACCAAGGTACACCTCCAAAGTGCATCATCACTGAGTTGCTTAACAGGTTACCAGCCCACACAATTGGATATGCTGCGGTTGCCCCCCATTTGAAGACCGTGGTATACCAGTTAGCCATCCTTTCCAACGTTGAATTACTCAGTAGTTCTGCGCTGCCAACAAGATCATCGTAAATTTCTTTCCGTACTATTGCTCCACGCAAATCTCCATAGCGACTGCTATTTGGCATCTGCTTGTAGTTCTCAGCCTTGTAGTCCGGCACATTGGCTCTAGCTTCTGCCACCATCATCTGCAGTTTATTGGCAACGCCTTCCACCAGTCTGCCTGTCTGTGATCCTGCAGCATACTTGCGATCAATGATCTGATCACGCAGACGTTGGGCTTCCGCTTCCAGAAACTCAGGAGTAACGGTGCGATCTTTGGATTGAGTAGCTGCTCTTGGCAAGCCTTCCTGACTCAGGTCGAGTCCCTGTTCGGCAATCACCTGATTCAGGAGATCAGCATAGTTGACAGTGATCAGAGCATCCTCCAGCACCCAATCATATCTCCCCAGCAGACTCTTCATGAAGTCCAATCGGGCTACATCCTGACCAGCCTGCAAGATAGTTCTGGCTGCTAGATAGCTGGGATCATTGACTTGCCCAAGAATGGTTTCCCTCATCAGCTTGTCAATATCCTTGCGTTTTCGCAGGTAACCTAGATCGGAGGTTTTCAGTGATCCACCTGTAGACAGAATTCGCTGATGTTCCGGAGTCAAGAGATACTTCAGGTAAACCCTTGGCAGGTACTCACCTGATCTGGCCTGGAATGCAGCATCGGAAAGCATCCCCAACCGCACCAGATCACTTCCGATTCGTTCAATGGTTTCCTTGGCCTTGACTGCAGCTTCCCGATGCCGTTGATTTCTGATGGTGTTGGGGTCAGCATCTCTGTTGGTCAGGTAGTCATAGATTGCCCGTTGGTCAGCCTTGCTGGCAGAACCCAAAGCCTTACCGATGGAAACTCCAGCTTCCACCATGCGGTACATCTGCCCTCTTGCGCTTTGCTTGGATGTCTCATAGTCATCTCTGCCTGGAAGATATCTCTTGGCATCCCAGATGGTATTCCAACGCCTGCCGATATCTTTCAAGGCTGATGCAATTGGTGCTTCAGAACTGAAACGAATAGGCTGCCCATCAGGCTGTGTTTTATTGTTATCTACATTATATTTCGGATTGTTGATGGAGCCTTTGACTGCATTTTTTGCCAACACCAATGCCCCAATCTGGAGTACTTCCTCTGCTGTGTCCACAGGCATTCCATCAGTTTTGTCGTAGAACCAACTAAACCGATGGGGTTTGTATCCAACCTGAGTCCAGACGTTTCCATCAGCATCTTCATAGGTAGCTTTGCCTAGAGGATTTGCCATGATATCTACAGCCTGCTGTCGCAAACTTTCAGGATCAGCATTTACCCATTCCCCATTCATTCGGGCAAATGGACTTTTACTGCGTTCACCTGTAGCAACTGCCATTGCATCTTTGGCAATATTGTCAGATCCAAAGACTACGTTTTGGATTTTGGCAGCCTTGCCATAGCCAATTGCTTTGCCTGTCTTGCTGTGGCCCAAGTGGACTGTAGGGGTGTACACTCCAAAGAACATGTAGCTTGGGATGTCTAAGCGAAGTCCTACTTTGATTCCGTCCATAATTGATCTAGTCAATCCTAAAAGACCTTTCCCCCCTTTAAGCTTACTAGATACCAAAGCGTTGGCGTGATCTGACCAGGGTCTTAGTTCAGGTACGGAGTCCATTGGAATGATGGGATCATACTTTTGGACTGCAGCAATCCAATCTTGCTGCGA
>Ga0129351_1000251_pt1 | contig 19714 bp, 19 predicted proteins | sample CPBDNA_8_FD_94423 | JGI IMG/M metagenome (GOLD analysis project Ga0129351, IMG submission 94423) | Freshwater to marine salinity gradient microbial communities from Chesapeake Bay, USA - CPBay_Sum_27_0.2_DNA | ecosystem: Environmental > Aquatic > Marine > Coastal | place: USA: Chesapeake Bay... | reverse complement strand
CAGGGCAGAGATCTAGGCCATGTGATTGTCTGGCAGTATATTATCTTTGGTTATAACGAACACGAAATAGATCGTGCAGTAGAAATTGCTGAAAAAGAAAATTTTAGTTTGCTATTTGTAAACACCAACAGAGGTTTTAATCCTACAAATCCCCTGTTTAGAAATAATGTTGATTTTAAACTTACCAAACCCGACTCTAAACACCTAGAAACAAATCTAAAAAAAGAATGGTGGGGTCACAAAACCAAAGAAAAAGATCAATGGGACAAAAGAATAAGGAAAAATGTATGGCTATGATTAGTTCATATGATGCATGGGATAGAGAATATCAAGAAAACAAACAAGACTATCTAGACATGTTTGATCGTTTCATGAGTCAAACGAATTATGAAAACAACGAAGAATTTGAACACGTCTTTGCAATTAGGGTAGGAAGAAAATATTGTGTTAGTGTTGCTAGTGCTACTGATGCACTGCACTTTGCACTTCTTGCTCACGGAGTTGGTCCTGGTGACGAAGTATTAGTAACCGACTTCAGCTGGATCTCAAGTTCAGCTTGTGCAAGTATGGTAGGTGCTACTCCTGTGTTTTGCGATATAGATTTAGAAACATATCATATGAGTTTAGATAGCATCAAACGTATGTACAGTGACAAAGTCAAAGCAATAGTGTATCCGCATTTGTTTGGTAATATGACTGATACCACTGAGATTGAAAAATTTTGCAAAGAAAAAGGAATACTGTTTATCGAAGATGCTGCACAGAGTTTAGGCAGCAGTATCAATGGAGTTCAAGCAGGAACCATTGGTGATTGCAGTGTGTATAGTTTTAACAGCAACAAAGTGATTGCTGGAATAAACGGCGGCGGCGTTGTGCTTACTGATAGTGAAGATATTGCACGTAAGATAAAAAAGATTAGACGTCATGGCAAAGACAAAGACTTTGGCATGCTAGGTTACAACAGTCGCATGTATGTTCTAAACGCAGAAATAATCAATCTACGATTAAGACATGTGCAACGGAATCAAACACGTAGGCAAGAAATTGCACACAAATACAACACAGCATTCGCAGATCTTCCCATTGTAACACAAAAGATGTCAAATGGGCTAAATCACAATTATCACAAGTATGTTGTGCGTTTTACTGACAAAGACACTAGAAAGCGTGTAAAGACCGCTTTAAACGCTAGTATACACTACGAAACTCCTTTGAGTGCAAATAGTATGTATGACGGCTTAGAGTGCAGGAGAGACGCTTGTACAGCGTCTAAGACGGCATCTAGCACTGTTTTATCACTGCCCATACATGCTTGGCTTACAGATGACGAAATAAACCAGGTTATAAATATTGTAAGGAGTGCAATATGATAGAAGATAGTTTAAAAAAACGTAAGCATGTAATGCACTATGATACTGAGATTATTCCTACAAAAGAAGAAGTAGAAGAAATTCTAAGGATAGGGTATTCACTTGCTACATCTAAACAAAAAGCGTATGCATATAAATTTTGGATTTTAGGACCTAATAAAGAACGCAGTGAAGTATTGTACAACATAGCTGAAGGTAGAAAAATTGATGTAGATTACGAAGCGTATGGTACAACAACGGAATCTAAAAATTATGTTGAGAATTGTGGATTATATCATATACGAAGTGCTCCTTATACATTTTTAATTTTACCTCGTATTGCGCCGCCAAATCCACATTTTAAATGGCATTATGATACATCTGGAAGTAAGTGGCAACTAGACGACTGGGAATTTATTAATACAAGAAATAGAGAAACAACAGGTATTGATGTTGGAATGGTTGCTAAAGCAATTACTGGTGCAGCACTTGATCGAGGCTGGGACGTTTCTTATAATTCATGTTTCTATAACGATAAATCAAAATGGCCAGTGGATCTTTTTCCGTTTGTTAGTGGTAATCGAGGATTTAGACCTATATTAATGATGACATTAGGTAAAGGTAAAAAGTATTTTTACGAAAGACTGTCAGAAGATGGCACTTTAGCAAATGATCCAAAATATAACTATGCTCCACCGTTTGAAAATGTGTTTGAATTTTTTGATAAGGATGAAAAGTGAAAAAATATCAATATGCGATACATTTTAAAGAGCAAGTTCCTAACAAAAAAGTTATATTACACTGTCTCGACTACGCATGGAGACATACTCCTTCAAAAAATAATTTTATGAACTATAATGTTTATGTGCTGGGTCCTGATCAGCTAGATAGAAAACTAAATTTGTATTATAAATGTTTAGAAAATCAATCTCAAGTAAATGGCAATCATATAACAGGCAGAAATGCTTTAGAAGAATACGAATCAAAACTTATCGAAAATAAATTAACTCCTAATTATATAAGTATTAAAAGTGCACCATATGTTATCTTGTACACGCAAAGAATAGAAACACAGTTAAACAATTTTCAAAAATCTAGAATTGAAGAAGGAATGATTTATGAGCAAACTTTTCCTAAAGATAACTATAGATATGACAATGCTACACGTAACGCTACGTTAGAAATAGGAATGTTTGCTAACAATTTAGCGAACAAATGTTTGAAACATAACATAGACATTTCTTATGTTGCTTGTATATTACGTGAATGGAAGGAACCAGAATGGCGTTTTTTAGACGATGTTCCTTTGCTTATTCAGTGTGCTGGATATGGGGATATCTATCGTAGAGATTATTTAAAATCAACACAAGACTTAAAACCAAACTTTGATAGAGTGGTAAAATTAATAGGAGATTAAGAATGAGTATAGAAAAAATATATTCAAAAAGAAGACAGATTAGAGCAGCATGGGATCCTGACAGAGCTCCTAGCAAGGAAATGATTTACGACTTGCTTAAAAGAACTCAAAAGATTGCGCCATCGAAACAAAATTTATATCCGTTTAAAATACATGCATTTGGTCCAAACAACGAAAAAGAAAAACGCATAGTTGAAAAGATTTGTTGTTTATATACTGAAGGATCTGTAAATGACTTTGATAGAAATCGAGATGAACTTCAAAAATCAGGACGCGACAAAAATATGCCTGCATGGGTATTAGTATTTGAATTAAGAAAATGTGAGCCAAATAATTTTATAAAAGAATATTCACAAATATATAAAGGTGATAGTCCTTACGTAACTCCTGATGACGTGCAAGGTACTGCTTCTAGATTTGGTCAAATAAGCGAAAAGCGTTTTAGAGAAAGTACTAATAAGGCGCTTGCTTGTGTAGAAGTTGGTATGTTTACAAAGCTTCTTGCAGGATTATGTTTAGAAAACGATCTTGCAATATCATATATAAAAAGTTTTCCTGAATGGACTTGGAAGGGTGGCAGAGGAGAATATAGTAAAAATACAAATAAAAACGGTTTAGACTGGGATGCACTGCCTCAAATTACAGAAGCTCCTATTTTAGTTGTTCAAATAGGGTATAAAGCAGATATGGTTGACCCTTTATCTTCAACTGTCGAAGTCGACGGAATTATATATTCGACAAAGGGCGGTGGTTTGTTGGAAGACAAACCTAGTATAGACGAAATTGTTCAATTTAAAGATTGACATTTTGAACTAATAAGCGTACAATAGATATTATTTGTAAGGAAAATTATGGCTGTAAAGACATTAAGAGAATTAAAAGGTAGTGAATATAGAACTGTAGATTTTTATCTATCAAAATCTTGTAATAAAAGTTGTCACTACTGCACTGCATGGACACTAGAAATGCGTAACCTAGATGTGGATATGGATCTAGTACGCACAATACTAAAAGGACTTGCACCATACAAAACAAGAATTTGTTTGTTAGGTGGGGAACCAGGTTTGATAAAAAATCTAGATGAAATAATTCAAGAAATCAAAAAACATCCAAATCTCATTCCGCAGGTATTGAGCAACTCTCTAGTGCGTAAATTTTATCCACATGTGTTGGAAGATCCTGAAATTATCTATATTGAACATCTAGTGCTAGACTTTTACGAAGATCGTATTGAAAAGTTAGGAAACTATCCTTTCCTACCTAAAAATGATTTAAACAATTATAATCTTATTATTGAAACGCCCAACTATTTTAAATATAGAGAAAAGTTTGATCTATCCGAAATTGATCATGAAAACACAGAATTCAAAGAATATAATTCAAGATCACCTGATTTCTTTTCAGATCATAAAATTGTACAAGCACCCGAGATTGAAAGACGTATTTGTGCAAAGTTTCCTCAAGTACCAGTGTTTGATTTTGAAATACGTAAAATTAGACACTGTAGTCGTAAGGTAATAAACGGATCTCGTCAGTTTGATATCACAGTAGAAAATATTGAAAAAATGATGAACTATGATTTGTTTGAGTTTGAAAAATATTGTACAATATGCATGGACATAATACCAAAAAGACCAGAAGCAAGACGCAATGAAATCCTACAAATAATCGAAAATGAAAAAATATCAACATGAACATATTTTCAATTGCTGTAAATATTCACGATCATAACACATATGATGGTAGTGTACATAATCAAATAGAAAGACACAACAGGATTAAACACAATTTGAATCCTGACAATGCTCACGATCCAGAACCCAGCAGACAATTTTTTTGTGAATATTTTTTGTCTAATTACTTAGACGATGATAAACTATTTGCTTTTACAGTTAGCAATCTAGGACAAGAATTTGTAATAGACATGCTAGAAGAAACTCTGCCCAACACTGACTTTTTAAAATTTAAACCCAAAGATCTTTGGGATTGCTACAAAACAGACACATATTATTATATAGACCATCATCAATCACATGCAGCTTATGCGTTTTTATCTTCTGGTTATAAAGAATCAGATATCCTTGCGATAGATGGTAGAGGATGGCACTATAACTGTATTTTTATAGACAAATACAATAATATTATCGATCTTAGTAATAAAATTCCTCTGGGTAGTTTGTGGAATAGAATATCTCAAGACATAGGATTTGGATATCTAGGTGCAGGCAAAACAATGGGATTGGCAGGATATGGCAAATACAATCAAGAAATAGATGATTTATTGTATGCATATCTACAAAACACAAACCATAAACTTCCTGCTGGTTATCAAAAAATATTCGATCGCACACCCAAAGAAGATATTGCATACACACTTCAAAAATTTACAGAAAAAATGATAGAGGAATTTGTATTTCCTTTAAAAACCTGTGACAATTTGTGTGTTGCTGGAGGTGTTGCATACAATGGTTACGTTAATGAACAACTTACAAAACATTGGACAAACGTACACATTCCGCCTGCTGTAGGAGACGAAGGACAAGCCCTAGGCACATACATGCATGCGGCATATACACAATACAACACAGTACACATACCAAATGTATACAGCGGAGAGAAATATGAATACCAAGGAGACGAAACAGTTGATCTAAAACAAGTAGCACAGGCTATTGCGGATGGTGCTATTGTGGGATGGTATCAAGGCGCAGGTGAAAGCGGCAACAGAGCATTAGGTAACAGAAGCATACTTGCTGATCCTCGTAATCCTAAAATCAAAGACATAATAAACAGTAAAATAAAACTGCGTGAAGACTTCAGACCATTTGCTCCAAGTGTACTAGAAGAACACTACAAGGAATACTTTGATACTAACCAACCATCGCCGTATATGAGTCGCATAATGCCTGTGATTAGTGATGCTATTCCAGGAGTTACGCATGTAGACGGAACAGCACGTATACAAACTGTTTCGAAACAACAAAACCCACGTTATTATGATCTTATTAACGAGTTTTACTGTATAACAGGAATCCCAATGTTGCTTAACACCAGTTTTAATTGTCAAGAACCTATAGTAGAGACGCCAGAAGATGCTATTTCTACTTTTCACAAATGCGGACTAGACGTTTTAGTCATAGATAACTACATACAAAGGAAAACACATGATCGATAGAGAAAACATACAATATGTTAAGAACATTTTAAACGTAAGTAACCAATCAGTAGATTATACCACTATCGACAATGTAATGCAAACCATACACGAACATGTGGATAGAAAAGATGACATACTAGATTCTTTCAGTAGTAATCAATGCAGATCAAAATCTGCACTGCTAAATGCAGTTGATAAACTAGATATACTAGATGCAAATTCAACAGTTGTAATTTGGGGTGGATGGTATGGTAGCATCCTTATACCCCATTTAACTAACAAAGTTAAAAAAATTATCAACATTGATCTAGACGATGAAGCAACAAAAATATCAAAAAAGTTTTTTAGTAATTTTGAAAATGTAGACTATATATGTGATGATATTTTTAAAAAATATCGAGATGTATACTTGGATACAAATTTAATTATTAATACTAGCTGTGAGCATATGCTGCCTATGAAAGAGTGGAAATGGTTTGGAGCAGGTGCTATGTCTAAAGATACAAACACAGAAATTTTTAGAAATCCTAAGTTACCTGATGATTGCTATTTCGCATTTCAATCAAACAATATGTTTGATATAGAAGGACATATAAATTGTGTAAACAGTTTAGAAGAATTTAAAGATCAATTACCAGAACGTGCAAAAGTACTACACGAAGAAAAAATTGTAGACACTAGAGGCACACGCTACATGTTGGTTGGCAAATTTATGCCTTTATAATATTATAAATATCTTCTGCCATCTTTTTATGTGCATCAACGCCGGGGTGGTCATTATCTAGAGCACGGTTATCATAAAGTTGGATTTGATGTAGATCTACTGTGTTCCAACTAGGTACTGCAAACTCAATTTCATTAAACCTATTTTCTCTAAAAAATCTAAACCAAGGTAATTGTTTTTCTACTATTCCAGTATAAGGAAGTGATTCACAGGTTGTGTGATAATTTGCTATTCCTTTGCTATCTAAATACATTTTTGCAAAATTTATCTGTTGATAGGATTCATAAAAAGCGTTATACCAAGTAAAATAGTTGTTGTAAAAATTTTCACAGTATTTTAAATCTGCACGTATTTGTTTTAATTGTTTGCCTTTGACAGTATGCCAATCTAGATGACCTGGTATAATTCTTTTGTGATCTTTTGGATAATCAAAAATACATGTTCTAGCAAAGTAAGTCCACATAAACACAACTGTATCACCAGATCGTAGGTTTGTATCTAACATGCGTTTGCAGATGTATTTGTTAGAAACGCCTCCTAGTCCTAGATTTTCTACCGATAGATTTAATTTTTTGCCTAGTAGTTGTGGCCAAGCATATTTGCTAGGACCATTAATTTGTTTTCCGGCCTTAGTTACAGTATCTGGTAATGCTTCGCCTTGTGTGTTGCTACAACCAAAAGTAAATAGTCTAGCCATTGAATTTATCCTTTAACCATTCAAAATTATTTATACGCTTAAGATCATTTGGTGAATGTGCATATTTTTCTCCGTAGGCTTTGCCTTGTTCCGCTCCAAGTTTTGCTTCATGCCTAAATTGTGCATCAGGTATAGGGTGTAACCATGCCTCAAGTCTTTGTTCGGTTTCTTTTGAATCTTGTCTGTCTATTATTTTGCTTGACAATTTTACACATTCTCTAAAAGCACTCTTCCAAGTTGAAAATGCATCAACGTTAAATTTTGTTATGTTTGAAATTTCGTCCATTACAATTAAATCTTTTGATATGCTGGTTGTCATATCAGTTGTCTCAACATTCATATCTATTGTTAACTGTCTTGGAAGCAGTTTTACACCACCATAACCATAGGTCATTCCAGTTATAGGATTTATGCTTTTGTATACATGTACAGTTTTTTGCTTGTCAATTTTAGGAACATAACTAAAATCAAAATCTTCAACTATAACAGCATCTGCATCTACAATCCATAACATATTAGTTGCAGATTTTTGTGCAGCTTTTATATGAGCTTGATGTATTCCTTTGACACCATCTATTCTATACGTAAAAGGAAATTTTTCATTAAGAACTTTCCAATTTTCGTCTGCTTGCGGTTCATTGTAACTAATAAAAAATATATCAAACATCGAGGTTCCTGCACATTTCTAAAAATTGTTTATATTCTGGAAAGGTATCAACAAAAGATTTATTTCTTCTTTGATCATATAGATTAATAAATTGACCAAGTCTCTTTCTATCAAAACTTACATCTATATTTTTTTCAAAACGAGATAAACAATCTTGATAAATCCTATTAAGTTTAAAAATTTCTGCATTGTCAAAACCTGTATGTATATCTCTACCATATGGTCTCTCATGTTTAGTCATGTAATCTATACTTGATTTTAAATATCTTTGTATTATTTTAGGTGTAGCTACTTTTATGTCTAAAAATTGAGGATGACGAACATATGCAAAATCTATAAGAACTCTATTATCTTTTACATTATATTTGGTCTTGAGTTTATAAACAAAATGTAAAAAATAATCTAGTGAAGGTAAACTCAGAATATTAAATGCACTCATAAATCTAAGATGTGATTGCGTATTTTTTAAAAATTTTTCTACATTTACTTCGAACATTTTCCAATTCATTCCATCTCTTGAATATTCAGCCTGTTTACCAAAACTTTCAGCACTTGTATACAATATAAAAGATTTTACAGAATTAGTTTTTTCTAATTGTTGTACTTTAGAAATAAACTTATTCCATAATTCTCCCGGAGGGCATGCGTTTGAATTTATTGCAAATTCTAAATTAGGTTGAGGATTATCTAAAAGATGTTGCATTACTTTAAATGTATGTTTACTTAAAAGAGGTTCTCCACCTGTAATCCTAAAATTGTGCATATGTTTTACTGCTATAGGAAACCATTTCCAAAATGCTTCTATATAAGGATTGTGTTCTCTTTCTGGAATAGGAATCTGTGACTCTTTTATAGCGTTGTAAGGTATTCCTGATGTAGTATATGGTCCATGTTTTTTTATTTCTTCTGTCCATTTACTACTAAAAGGTGGTCCGCAATAGGCACATTTAAAATTGCAAACGTTACTAAAACTAACTTCAACATATCTTGGATAAAAATCTTCATCTCCAGTAGCTTCAATTATTTTATTTCTATCTACTTGGCTCCAACTTTCATGGCTTTTTAAAATCCTATCACTATATTCTTGCGTGTTGTCCTCTATACGCCAACAGTAATCACATTCACTAGGACGTTTACCTGATAACATCTCTTTTCTAATTTGTTTTTTTTCACTTGTATTGTGTAGTGCATTTGGATTTTCTGCTAGTTCATCTAGTGGAATTTTGTGAGCACCAACATGATGACAACTGTGATTTATTCCAGATGCTAAATGTATTGTAACCTGTGTCCATTTTGCAAGACAAAATCCAGGTCCAATGTTATTTAAAAAATTGTATGTATCTTTTAAATTGGCCATTATTTTAACCTAGTGTTTCTTATTGTAGGTATCTTAACCTGTTTAAAAAAATTACTTTGTTCTTTATCAAGTGGATTTGTTGCAATGGGTAAATTTAATTCATGTATCAAAGTTTCTCCTATACCCATAATTTCATAAGGTAACATTTCTTTAGTTACTTTACTATACTCTTCTTTCCAAATACTATTCAGATATTTAAAATCTCTAACTTGAACATGATCCCAATCTGTACACATTGTCTTGTACACACCTTCTCTCGCACCGTATATAGTCCACAAGCCATTTTCTACATCAGCTCCAATCATTGTCCATATTAAAAGTCTATTATAGTTTTGCCACCAAATTTTATTCAAATCTTCTACAGGTTTACCTCTGTCTAAGGACATTTTGACACCTTCACGGAAGCCAGCACGCCAAGCCTGTTGAGGTGTAGAACTAATAATACTAGTTGAATAATTTTCATTTAGTTGCAGGTAGTTGTCAAAATAACAAAATTCTACTGTTGTTTCATCTGAACCGTCTGTGTTTTCGTGAGTTTTCATATTTTTTACAAAATCTCTAGTCCACATTTTAATACTGCCGTTACCGTACATTAATCCGTTGACATCAATTTTTCCACACCAACTAAATTGGTGAGTAGGAGATGCATTTAATTTTTCTAAGTCAAGAACTACATTAAAAAATTCTGGATATACTATTGTATCTCCGTCTACAGTAATAAAATGTTCGGTGTCACTGATATCTGCACAGGCTTTGTGTGCGGCATCTGATCCTTCTACTCCGTGTACACGTTTAGCCCACGGAAACTTTTGCTTGAGATCACTATAATTTTTATCAGCATTAGGTTCATCATAACTTAAAAAAATTATATCTTGTTCTACTATTTTAATTTTCATTATTATTCCTCTGTAATGTGGACATGCGGAATGTGGCTGCCGTGTGTAAGTATTGCAACTTTCTTGTCTTTGTGTTTATTTTTTATTTTAATACTATCTTTCAAGGCAAATTTTTTTAAATTTATTCTAAATGTTTCTAATAATATGTATCTATTTTTGTTATTAACAATGTAATATTCTTTATAGTAATCTTTACCTGCTGATAATTGTAATTGTATATTATGATCCATATAATTGTTTAAAATAAAGTGTGTTTTATTTTGTAGAATTTGTATTCCCGAATCTATGTTTGCATCTTGTTTTATTTTTCCCGATTGATGTTTATCTTCCGAACTGCTATCGTATTCTACTGGTACAAGAACCATTTTACCTTTGATTCTTATGTCTTCTGCCATTTTATATTCATGAAATTGCTTTCTACCAAATATAAAATCTTCGTATATTTCTTTTGTAACTTCAGTATACAACGGTGCATCATTATGATTTGCAGCTGATAAAATATTACCTTGTTCATCAAAGTGTATGTAAAACATTATACTTTTTCCTCTAGCCAAGACACCATATTATTTGTTAAAAATTCATCTTCCACATAGTGTAGAACGCCTGTTTGTTTAAATCCATTTATATATATACCGTCTCCATAATCTACAGATAACATGTCGGTCCATTTTTCTTTTATATCCCTTACATTCTGAAGATAAGGTTTCATATGAGTAAATGTTAAATTGTTTTGTGAATAAGACGCTTGCATATCTAATATTTTTAGAGCGACTGCAACACTAACATCAACACTACACCATTTTTGAGTCATTTTTGGCGTATATATTTTATAAAATGTTTTCCAGTTTTGCATAATAACATCTAATAATTTAAAAAACTCCAATGTTTCATCGCACTTAGAAAAAAGATAAAATCCAGCATAGATATCTGGTAAATTATTTGCATCAAATGTTTTTCTATAGTATCTTGAAGTTATTGTTTCATCTCTATATGTTTTAACACTGTTAGTAAACATTAACTTTGGAGTTTGCGTAAAATTTTGCCAAATTTTTCCTATATCATCTAATACTAACATGTCAACATCTAAAACAATATTGTTTTCATACGGGGTAACATGATATATTTTCCATCTGTTTTCTACTTTCCATCGAGAATACATCGCTAAATCGCCCCAAGGTATAGGAATAATTTTATCAAAGACTGATTTATAAGAAGTAGGAACATTATTGTTTGTAATTAAACTTATGTTCATTGTGGGATTTACAGCAAGCACACTTAAAGCTAGTGCATATGCTTGTCTTACATAATCAGTTTTTTTGTTATTCTGTGCTACTAAGCAAATGCCGTTACTCATTTGCAAACTCCTTATCAATAAACTGATCTAAACTAAATTTATTCATAACATGAGTGTTAGCATCATTTAATTTTACACTGATATAATCATTTTTTCGATGGGCTAATAGTTGAATACTATCTTTTTTTATATCTACTAATATATCTTTGTCTAAAGATACCCACATATCTGTAGGCAAGGTTATAGGCCAATTGGTATTTTGAGTAAAACCTCGCATCATGTGTATTGCTATACTAAAAGCAAAGTCATTTCTAAATTTTTTTTCAATTATTTCATATGACAATCTATAAAAATTATAATTTTCTTTAATATGTTGTACTAAATCAAAAACAATCTTTGCTAAATTTGATTTTTTAAAATATATAATTGTTGCCCAGTACATATGAATAGATTTATTGCTTATACGATCTAAATCTTTAAATCTTTTCTCATAGTGTATTAAATCATACTCTTTTGCGATCATAAAATCTTCGTCAGTATCAAAACACTTTAAAAGTTTATCATTACTTACAATTAAATCTGTATCTAAAACTATAGTTTTATCAAATATTGAAAGATCGTATGCAGAATCTCTTGCACTGTTTTTCCATTCAACATCTCTTTGACTTTCATTTAATCCATTATTAAAAATTTTTATAGATGACAGAGGAGAAGGACTATAAGTTACGGTATCTATATATTTTTTATAAAAAGGAAATTGTTTTTCCAAATAGTTTTTATCGTCGGTGATAACCTGTACGGGTAAACCTAAATATTTTTTAACACGCTTTGCACAATAAACTGCTTGTTTAATGTAATCAATATAATCATTGTTGAACGCAAATAAAACTACTCCTTTGCTCATAGTTTAGTTAATCCTTCAGCAGATCTATTTTTTATAATTTTCTTATATTCATACATGTACTTGCGTGATGCAAAGGTATATATTCCAAGAATTTCACGAGTAAACTGGTTTAAATCTGCAACTTCAAAAGGAGTGTTACTATCATCAATTAAAATTACGTGTGTTTGATCTAATGCTAATAAACTTTGACAAAAACTTAATAATTCTCTAGTTACAGTAATTTTATTTCCGTCGATATAGTGTACTAAATTTTCTTTAAATTGTTGTAAAAGAATACGCCTTTGATTGTTGTGCGTTTCCATAAAGTTTGAGAACTCTAGTGCTTTTTCTAATCGTTCGTCCATAGTGACTCCTTGTATATGTTTTAATTATATACTAAAATTTGTAGATTGTCAAGTCTTATGTGAAAGTGTTTGTACTGCCTACTGCAATACTAGGTGCATCTACTTGCACATTAGAACCTGTGGCCCTAACGTAACTGAATGCACTTGTTAATGTTCCTTGAACATTTTCGTCAACCGCTGGTCCTGTTCCAGTTTGATCTCCAGCGTCTAAATCTTCATACAGCAATCTAATGCGCACACCGTTGGTAATTGCCCTTGCTCTTATTGTATATTGATTTTCTGAATAAGGACTGTTGCTGTTGTTTTGGGTATAAAGCGTTCTTTCAGTTGTATTGAGATCATAGTATCCATCGTTGTTGTTAATGGTTCCTAGTGTGCCAACTTCTTTGTAAGCACTGTTATAATTCATTGCAATTACACTTGAATCATCCAACATTTTTTTCCATTGCAGCGTTTTTGCTTCAGATCCTGTATATGCTAATGACGAAGCCATTCTGATATATCCACCAGCATTAAAAAATGCTTTTACAGCATTTGCACTTGTCCAAGTAAATTGTACATCATGGATAATTGTATCTGGACTTTGTCCCCAGTTTGTTGCTGTTCGTGATCTGGCACTTGTTGTAGTGCTTTGACCTGCTGCTAAATCAAATCTATTTGCCGCATCCCCTATATAATTAGCAATCGTTTCGTAATCATTATGAATATCAGCAGTTACTTGAGTTGAGGTAGTAACTGTTACAAGTGCAGGACTTGATGGTGCCGTACCTGTTTGGTGAGTGTATGCTTTGGTTAAATCGTCTTTGAGTGCATTCCATTGACTAGCGAGGATTGTTGTTCCTACACTAACTGAAGGTGCTGTGGTTGATTGATTATATCCTGTTGCAGAGGTTCCTGTTCCTGCAGGTGTACCCATTACAGTTACCATTTTGTTTCTGAGAGCAGTATATTCTGCTTCGCCTATTGTTTGTCCTACTGTTACAGCCATTATGTTCCTCTATATATACGCAGTTATTTATACATAGTCTAATGTTAGAAATTTTACTTGTGATTTAATTATATAACAAAGAACATACTGTGTCAACAGTTTTTTTATAAAGTTGAAACGTTTGAATATGAAGGAGTTGCTACAGACACATTAGAACCTGTAGCTCTCAGCTGTTGAATAGAACTTGTGATTCTACCTTCAACATCCTCATCAACTGGTCCAGATCCTGCTCCAAAACTCTGTTGATCACCTGTGTCATCATCACGGAATTGAACTCTAAAACGTAGTACGCTATTGCTGTCACGTTTAGCAGCAATATTGTAATCATTTTCAGCATAAACTCCACTACCAGTTTTAGTAAAAATTGTTTGATAACTTGTGGTTAGATCGTTGTTTCCAATATTTGATCCAGTGCCTGTTCCGGTTGCTGATGTTTGTGTATAATTAAATTTGATTGTGCCCATATTACTCAAAAGAGTTGCCCAATCTGTACCTTTAGGATCATTTCCTCCTGATAGATTTGCACTAAAACGGATTTCTCCACCACTGTTAAAAAAGTATCTTCGCTGGTTTGCATCTGCAAAAGTAACTGTAAACACATGTTCAATGACACCATTCCAGGCAGTTGTTCTCGTGCTTGATATTGCAGCTTCTACTGAACTATTACCTGGATCTAATAAAAACTTGTTTGTTTCTAGAATTCCTACTGCTGTGTCGTAGTCATTAAAACCTTTGTCTGTTTGATCTAGGTTATCAGGGTCAGTTCCGCTTGCCGCTGCACCAATAACATCACCTACACCTATGTTTCCTATAGATGCATTACTTCCAAGTTGATGATTGTTTGCTTTGTTGATATCAATTCTTAAGCCATCCATGTCTAGAGCTGTGATATCAGCACCAGCATTTATTTGAGAACTAGATAAACTTTGACCATAACCGTCTGTGCCAGATCCTGTACCCATAATAGTAGCAACTCTACTTTGCAAACCATTGTATTGGGCAGCTGTAATAATATCGCCTGTGTTTACTGACATGTTTTAAATCCTTTAAGTGCGTATATATTTATTTTTTTAAACAGCAATTTCAACGATTCTGATGCCAGATTCGTTGTTGTCTTCTAGGCATTTGCCTACTACGCAGTAAGGATTTGGAGTAGCACTGTCTTTTGCAAGAGTAGTTGCTGTTCCTGCTACTGGTCCAGTGACTAATATGTCACCTTTCTTTACAGGTCCTTCTACTTTACAAGGCACTCGTCCTTTTAACGCAATAGCAACGCCCTCAATATCGCTGTTCATTAAATGTGCCGGTGCAGTTGAAACTACACCTGCTAATCTTGAATCACAGAAACTGTTACATTCTGTAACTTCTGCATCTCCGCCAAACACAAGCACTGTGCCCGGTTCATAATCTTTGTCTGCTCTATAGTTCTCAGCTAAGTCAGCGTATTTTGCTTTTGTTGCAGTACCTTGGAATAATACTGCACTAAGATTGCCGCTTCCGTCTCTAACTGCAACAGTGTTTGATGTTGCACTTGTTGAACCTGAACGAGCAGTACCACTCATGTCAAGAGTTAAACTTGTGCTTGCTGTACCTGAGAAATTGTTTGCATACATTGTGTTAAATTTATTTGAAGATGACCCAATGTCAACAGTTTCTGTTCCTGACGGACTTGCATAACTTGTAAAGTTACTGTATCCTGGTAGGATTGCAGAACTTGTAATACGCAAAGGCATTTTTTGTGCAGCACTTGGGTTTTGAACTTGGATATAAATTTGTTGTCCTTGTTCGTTTGCTATTAAACCTTTGTTATCATCTACAATCTTTATAGCAAGGTCATTTGAATTACCAATAGCAATTCCAACATCTGCAAATTCAGTCAGTGTAGTAAAGGATGTAGGTGATCCCGGAGTTGACACAACATAATTACTTGCATCAACACCAGCAAGTTTTAATGCGTTACTTGCTGTACCCCAGAAATAATGATCTGTACTTGTAACGCCGCCCGTTGAATTAATAGTATTTTTTAGTGTAACACCTTTTCTTACTACATCAAAACCTGGGTAATTTGAAGCGTCTTCAGTTCCAATTGTAAATGATGAATTACTTATAATATGTATTACTTCGTCATTTACAACACTCTTAATTATTGATCTAGTTGTACCTGTGTTATCTCTTACACTTGAACTTTGGAATTGTGTTACTGTTTCACCAACACCTTGAGGACCAACTAGTACAAAAGAAGTTCCGTTATATGCATATAATTGCTCGTTGTTAGTGTCCCACCAAAAATCGCCTTCAGATAAGCCAGCTGGGGTAGAGCCGCTTACTTCTGCGCCGCCTGTGGTACGCCATTTAGTTCCATCGTAGAATTTAAGTTTGCTATTTGCTGTATCAAACCAAATTTGTCCGTTTAGTGCTTTTGGCGGAGCGTTTCCACCTGCAAAATTTTCTAATAAAAATACAAAATTTTCGTTTTGTATTTCACCATATCCAGCGTAGTTTTTACCAACTAATTTAAGGTCAGTAGTTTGGTCAAGTGTACCATCCTCAACTACGGTAAGCTGGGTTCCATCATATTTGTTTATAGTATATGCCATTTTTTACCCCTGTGCATTATAATTATTTATCGCATTTTGCATATTAAGTTACCGACTGCAATGTGGCTCCTTGGAAAACCCATGCTCCTCCGCCTGTTTGATACTCATATATGTAGCGTGTTGCTGTAAGATTTACAGCACCCGATGCATTGTTTGCAGCAGATACATCTTGAACTACAGATTCAGTTCCTGTTCCTGCAGCGTCTCTTACAGTTACATAGGATTTTTCTAGCACTGCTGTACCATCTGTTGTAATAGATACGTCAATTCCTGTAACTGTTGAACCACTATATGTAGTTGCTAGTACAAAACAAGTTGTGCCATTTTCCAGTGTAGTTGGATCTAGTAAATTTGTAAGCAAGTTCTTAACACTATCTTGCGGTCCAAAATTTGTTACTCCATCATAACTGCTTATTGGACTTGGATTACTCAAACCTGTAATGTCCATAGAAACATGCCTTGTTTCGTTAGCAACCTCTGCATCCACATATGCTTTGGTAGCAGCATCCTGTGCAGCTGTAGGATCAGCCAATCCGGTGATATTCTGTGAATCAATTGTTATATCGCCGCCGGCAACAATATTAAGTCCTGTTCCGTTTATTCTAGTAATTGTTGCGGCATTTAGATTTATATCATCAACTGTAAGTTCTGATAGTGTACCTATGCTAGTTAAACCACTTGCTGTAGAAACCGTACTTCCTAATTCTGTTCTACTTAAAACGTTTGTTCCGTCAATTTTTAAATGTGCAACAGAATTATTAGGGTTAGAACGTATATCTATATCTTGGTTTGACGTCCAACTTGCTGTTGATTGTGTCCAAGTAAAATCCTTAGACCCTTGTGTACTTCTTACTATAATACCAGCACCGTCAACTTGACTATCATTTCCTTCTGTGCTATCATCTAGTAATGCCAACTCTATATTTTTATCTTCTACTCTTAGAGTTGTAGTATTTAAAAATGTGCTGTCTCCTTCAACAGTAAGATTTCCTCCTACTGTCAAGTTACCTGTAAAATTTCCATTACCTGTTACATCAAGTGCAGCTGTTGGATTGGTTTTCCATAAACCTATATAGTCTTCACTTGTATCAACATAAATTGCATTTTTAAAACTGCTTCCTGTTCTAACACGTAAAGAAAAATCTCTATTACTTTGTTGTGTTTCTATGGTGCTAGTTGTGCCAACAACCTTAGCAATCATATATTCAGTGTCGCCAACACCTACGCTTAAACCAGCACTATTTTTAATTCTAATACTGCCAGTGGTTGCACCGTTAGCGTCGGTAGGTAAGAAACTTGCTGCAGATTTAGATTCTCCTGCATCATTTATTAATCCTTCTGCACTGCTTGCTATCCCATTCCATTTAAAACTAGAGCTTACAGGATTGAATCCTTGTTTTAGTAACTGTCTTTTTGGAAAGAAAGTGTCATCTGCCCATTCAGGAAATCCTGCTATAGCATATTCGGTTGGCACAATAAATTGTGCAGGAGCATAAATTCCTACAAGCGTGTCACCTAAAAATAATTTTAAAATAGTGCGTTGAACATCAGTGCTATCTAATTGACTTGTAACTTCAAATCCTGTTTTACCTTGCCCAGCACTGTAGTCTGGTCCTACAAGAGTTAATTGACCACCGTCCCAAATGTATAATTTATTATTAGTATTATCAATCCATAAATCACCAACACTGAGATCATCTGTTGAAGGTTGTGTACTGCTAACAACTGTTCCATTTGCTGGTCTAAACGTTTCTCCATCGTACACTTTAAGCCTGTTGTCTTGTTTGTCAAACCAAATTTGACCAACCATTGGATTTGCTGGTTGGCTTGTTGATGCAAAATTTTCTAACAAACTAATAAAATTTTCGTTAAGAAATTCTCCAAAACCTTTGTAATTTTTTCCAATAAGAGTTAAATCAGTAGTAGTATTATCTAATATACCATCTGTAAGATCAACTAGTAATTGTCCGTCTGTTCTATTTAATCTATAACTCATTTTACGTTCCTGTATAAATTATGTAATTTATTGTTATATAAGGACTCATTATATTAATAGGAGTACCTAAACTATCGTCTGTTAAAACACCACCACTGGATGGATATGCTTGAGCATTTCCTGTTCCTGTTGGTGCGTCATACACTACTGCTTCCGGATCATTAGGTGTGCCCGAAACGTCTCTGATTGCATAGTATTGATCTCCACTATCTCCACGTAGATCGTGTTCGTGTTCAGGTAAGTTTTCAGTTTGAATTGTAACATCTTCTGAGCCATCTTTTGCACCAATAACATCAGCTGATGCAGCTGTTACTACGTCAGCACTTGTTCCGCCCATGTTATCAGCACCCATTGGCACACGACCTCTTAAATCAGGCACAGCAAATTTTCCTACTGTTGGACTTGCTTTGTATGTTGTTCCAATTACATCATATAGCTGACTATAGACTGCAATATCTACTTCACTACCATCACACAGTAACCAACCGCTTGGTGCTGCTAAACCTGCATAAGGAGCAATTAGTCCTACTGGCGTTCTTGGAACTGCTGCAAGTAGATTTACTCTTGAAATTTTCTTTAGGCCAGTAGCACCGCTTGTTCTGTTTATCAAAAATTCGTCATCAGCTTGTGACTGTCCAACTGTTGGTTTTCCAGCAACTATCTGGTTACTGATAGATGTATTGAATATTTTTGTACTTCCTCCTGTTTGTCCGTCAAAGACTACATCAGGAGCAGAAACATCGCCTGTTATCCTAAAAGTACTTGCTGAAGTTAATTTATCAGAGCTACCTGCTCGGCCACTAACTGTACCACTTACGTTTCCAGTAAGATTTCCAACAAAAGTTGTTGCAAACATATTTGCATATTTTGCACTAGAACTACCTATATTCCTTGTGTTGTTTTGATCTGGTAATATTTGAGAAGTTGTTATTGTTCCTAGTACACCAAGATTTTCACCTACATTAATATTTTTAGCAACACCTAATCCGCCTAGTGTAGTAATACTACCTGTGCCAAAAGTGTTACTTTGTGTTGTATCATTTACTTTTATAAATCCACTAGATTGAATATTACCTGTTACATCAAGTGCTTCATCTGGTGCTACATTATTGATACCAATTCTTAAATTGCTGTCAACTCTTAGTGCAGTTTTCAACAAGCCGTCATTTTTCACCTGTACATCAACACTTGCTCCTGCAATATTGTGTCTAATAACACCAATATTACCTTCAATACCAATGTTCATTTCCGCATTGATACCGTAGTTTATTCCTGTATTGTTTTGAACGTTTAAAGGAAATGATGTAGTACTTGTTGTATCTCCTCT
>Ga0129351_1000250_pt1 | contig 19830 bp, 6 predicted proteins | sample CPBDNA_8_FD_94423 | JGI IMG/M metagenome (GOLD analysis project Ga0129351, IMG submission 94423) | Freshwater to marine salinity gradient microbial communities from Chesapeake Bay, USA - CPBay_Sum_27_0.2_DNA | ecosystem: Environmental > Aquatic > Marine > Coastal | place: USA: Chesapeake Bay... | reverse complement strand
GATAAATTTTCAAAAAGAAATAATTTTGAAACATTTTCCAATTTAATTTCATTACTTTCCATCTTTTAATCCTTTAACTAAAGATTTAATTTCATCGATAGAAGATTTTAGAAAATCAATATCATTTTTCAATTTGTTCATAGTTTCTTCATCTTCTTTTCTCTTTTGCCTATTTAGAAAATAATTGTTACCCTCAGATATGTCAGTATTTATTATTGCATTTGATTTAATGTCTCTTATTAAATTTTGATGTCCATCTATTTTAGCAAATTTACTCATTTTAATGCAATAACTCTTAGATCTTCTATAATTGGGGTGAATGCTTGATTTGTACTTGTACCAACAATCTTTACAGCAAATGATGTAAATTGTGGTAAGTCATCAATTGTGAATGAGTATTCACGATACTCATCTTCAAAACTAGATGGAACTAATTTATCAGATCTACCATCATTCTTAGAAGGATCAACAATTTTATTATTTACATCAAGGTTCAAGTATCCTGGGAATAACTGCCAAACTTGACTTTCATCTGGAGTATCGTCCCTAAAAATCTTATAAAGAACTCTAATATCAGAAAATTGTGATCTGAATGCTGAAAGTAAAACCTTTATTGAAGATGCACTTTGCGCCAATTCAATCCTATTAGAAACATAAATTAAAGCATTTGGATCATCAACATTTGAATTAACTCTACCGTCTACAGGATAAGAATTTGTGCTAATTGGTTGATTTATTCTATTATTTTCTACAATTAAATTTGAATTATTCAAATTTATTACAGGAGATAAGTCTTCATTATCAGTTGATAATGTTAATTGTAAAGTGAATGACTTATTATCCTTGAATTGATTGGAATTTAATGATGTAGTTTCATTAACTCTAGAGCAAACCATTCTTGGATCTGTAAATGTATTTGTACTATTAATACCGACAGATTCAAATCCTTTATCTTTAAATGATACTTCTGTTCCATCTACACTAGTAGAACTTACTGTTCTAATAGAAGAATCTACAGAAGTGGATTCAAATTTTCTAATAAAATTATTCTCAAATTCTAATTTACTAAATTGCTTATTTCTTGAGGCAAATATTTTATCACCACCACCAAATTTACTTTCGCTGAATTGTTTTCCAGATTCTACTTGTACATAGTAAGAATCTATTGTTGGACTAATTACATCGTGTTCCGTATTGATTCCGGCCAAAGAAACATTGTTAAATTCATACTTACGTACTAAAGAATTTACTGGATGATCTAATTGTTTAGTTCCAAATTGACCTCTTGTAATATCAGTTAATTGATTTCCAGAAACATTTTCATATTTTATAATCTCACCATTAATCTCAATATAAGCATCAGAATTACTAACTGTAGATCCTTCAAATTGTTGGAATATTGTAGAATCTGATACGTCTATCGCACCAGAAGATGTAATACCATACCCAATTGTTAATTTTTCTGGAAGAATATCTGATTTAACTCCCTCAATAACAACTTTATTAGTTGATGAATACATTCCATGATTTGGATGAAAAACTAGAATATATCTTCCATTATTGAATTCTGAGGCATCTGTTGATATTGAGAAGATTGAATTTGGAGCAAGTTTATTTTCATTTGATCTTGCATTAACTTCACTATTGAAGAATGTTGAAGTTCCTCCTGTAGTATTAAATTTAGCATTCTTAATTGTAAATTTAAGATCATCTTCTGGAGTTGGAATCCAAGTAGTTCCATTTTGGGATTTGAATAAAGATCCTAAAGATGGTTGCTTACTGATTAAAACTTTCTGAGCTTCAGTGAATGATTGTGTAGAAATTTCAATTTCCCCTACTCTAGAAATCCAAACTTGATAGTCGCTTGAATCAGAAATAAGAACAATAGCATATTCTCTACCTCCTTCTAATCTAGTTAGATTATCAAACTTGAAGTTTGTTGCTACCGAAGAATCTTTACTAACTTTAACTTCATTTGGATTTAAAATCTTTTCTAAACTTCCAACAATCTTATCGGGACCACCTGGAATACCGTTTATAACTTCTCTAATCTGAAGTGTAACTGGTATTGTATCGTCTTTAGTAGCAAAGAAAACATCAATAGAAGTTGGGAAAATCCCTTCAGGTTCATCTACAATGAATGTCTGTGCTAGAGGATCATAATAAGTAACAGTCCTAATCTCTATTCTAGTTCCTGAAGTATTAAAGACAGTTTCTGCAGTGCTGGTAAATTCTCCTGGAACTCCTAAACCTGCAGTAGATGTAGTTAACTTCACAGAAGCATTACCAGTTCTAAATTTCAATGAACTTGAATCTGGATCAGGAATAAATACACTTCCTATTAAAGTTCCGTTATCATCTGATACTAGTTTTAATGCAGATATTGTTGCTATTGCTCCACTTTCTGTTCCAAACAATCTCATACCAGAAGTAGCATTTCCAAAGAAAGAAGATTCGTTTGAAATTTGTAATGATGATGTATCAACATTCAATACTGTAGACTGTGGACCATAACTTGAAGGAAGTTGTACAGTTGGATCATAAGGATTAATATTATAAGTTGAATCTGGATTGTTGAATACTCCAGTCTTATGATTTGCTGTACAAGTTCTAAATGAGATTCTATTTCCATTATTATCAAATCCATTAACAGTCTCACCAACATTAAATGTTCCAACTACACTTGTTATTTGTAGTAATTTGGGGAATGCATAAGTAGTTCCTGTTAAATTTGAAGAGAGATTTCTAGAGTCAAATATCAAACTAAACTCAGTAGAAGGTTTTAATCTAGTTCCAATAAACTCTATATTTCTAGATCTAATGAATTCTATAGATCTAGAAGATCTAATAACCTCTGTTTCACCTCCTCTTGTAGCACTACCAACTCTTTCAGAAGAAGAAATTTCTATAGTCCAACTATCATTAGATGGATTTAATTCAAGTTTTCCAGTCCAAGTTACAATATTAAATGGATTTACATTTACAATTCTACTTGCAAATGGTTGTTTTTGATAATCATTCTCAGAATAACTTAATGTTAGTGTATGTCCAGTTATTTGAGTATTAGTATTTGAATCTAACTTAAGTGTAATTCTGTTTTTATTTACTTCAGACTTTAAAGATCCATTACTAATATTTGCTTTGAAAATTGGTGATTTAACATCTGAAGTATCAAAATTTTGGAAATCATCTACAAAAAATCCAGACTTGAATCTATTGAAACCTTCAGAATCCTGGATTAAAAGATTTTTAGTGTCAACTTCAAGAAGAGATAATGTGCTTGTTAATTCAAGATTATCAACTCTCTTTTCAATATCTCTTATATCAGAAAAAGTAAATCTTCTATTGTCAGTTAATACAATATCGATGTCTCTGTTTACGTCATAAACATAAGCAGAACTTAAAATTGTTGCAACATCTAATACATCTTCTGATATTTGTGGTTTAACTGGTGTTTCACTAGATTCACCAAATACCAAATCAAATTTACCATTTTTATCTAAAGTTAGTTTATCAATTCTAGGTAAGTAAAAACTATAATCAAAAACTATAGATTCATTAGAAGAAAGTACTTGTGTAGAATTGTTTGAACTAGTATCAAAAGACCTTGATTTGAAATCAAATGGACTCATAGACGATGCAGTATTATAATCAGATACTCTTGGCCTAATATCAATCGAGTCAGAGTTTCTCAAACCATTAAAGAATGGAATTTTATCTTTATCTAAAAATTCTTGATAACTATTTGCTCCAACTAAGTCTCCAGAATCTGTTGATTCAAATTTAAAATAATCAAATACAATTTTCAATCTAGAAGAAGGTTCTTTTGTAGATTCTTTTCTTACTAACCTACCAAAATCATAAAACTGCTTTCTTTGACCGTTATCTAAGATAAAGTCTGAAATTATATTTTCTTCACCTTCATTTACAGTTAATACTGTTGCATTTTGTGAAGAATCTTGAAATTCAACAACTTCACTTACAATAAACTTGTTATTTGACTTATAAACGAAAGAAATTTTACTATTTGAGTTTTGCTCTACATAAACTGCAACAGCACCAGAAGTTTTTCCTATTAAAACTTCTCCTAGTTTAAAATTACTAGAATTCGCACCAGAAAATGTAATAGAAGGTAACTCTGGATCTGATGTAGTTGAAGATTGGTATACTCCGTGAACTTCAACTATATCTGCATAATTTAAACTTATTTCATTATCTTCAACTCTAGTTCCATATACAGTAGAATTAGTTAATCCACCATTTCTAGTAGGACTATATTTTGTTCTGTTTAGTACAACTGACTGTGCTTTTTGCAGTTTTTTGAATTTTTGTGAAATATTTGATTTAATTTGAGTAGTTATTATTTTTGCTGAAGAAGCAGTTGCTACGCTTAATCCTGTAAATTCTGCATCTTTTCCGCCATTTGTAATATTAAATGTTGCAGAAGATAAATTTACACCATTACCAGAGTCGTCTACTAGACTATATCTCTCCTCGTCAAAAGCTGCATAGACAAAATCTGTATTGAGTAGAGATGGAAGTGTGATAGAATTGCCAGAAATAGTTTGACCATCGTAATACTTCTTAATAAAAATACTGGAATTTAAGAAACTAATTTCTGAAATATTAGTATTATTCAGTCTTGAATATAATGAAGAATCCTCGAAGTTTATAACTTCTGGTCTAATTATTTTAATAGTTTGTAGAGTTGTAGTGCTGTCAATATCTCCAGTGCAAACATTTGAAACATTAGCTACATCAGTAACTCCAATTCCAGTTAAAGAAGAATTGATGCTAGTAATTCTAGCAAATCTTGGTTCGTTAGCTCCACCAGTTCTAGAATATTTTACAATATCATTAACTTTAAATCCAGTAGCAAATGCACTTCCATCGAATCTAGTAATTGTAGCAACCCCTGCAGATGATTCAAAATCAAACGGACCATCAATTAATAATTCTTTAGATAAAAGTGTATCTGCAGCAAAATCATCACCAAATCCAAAAGATTTTACATCTTGTATAGAGTAATCTTCAATTTCAGTGATAGTTGTATTTGTAGAAATACCTGAAATTATTAAAGGTTCATTATCTAGAAATTCACCAGAAACTTGATATAAAGATAAATTACCACCAGAACCAGATTGAACATATCCTGAGGCGTTGCTATATTGTCCCTGAATATACTCTCCCATTCCTGCACTTACCGAACTACTCAAAGTCAAGTTTGTGTATGTCTGAATGTCAAATAGGTACAAGTTAGATTGACTTGATGCATCTACATAAGAAGTATTGTCAGATTCAAAATCATATATTTTTGCAAGTCCAATTGTAGTTCCTGCTGAAACTGAAGCAGAACCATCCAATCTAGTATCATAAAGAGATACTGTAAAATCAGTGGTTAGACCTATTTTAGGTAAACTTTGAACATTATTAACTTTAATTAAATTAGCAGCATAAAAATTGCTAGATGAAGATTCTACTTCTTTAGTATTTCTTGGTTTTGGTAAATCTAAAATCTCATCTGAAGTTGATATTTCAAATCCCTTTACATAAGCTTTTCCTGGAGATACTTTCAATACCGCTAAGTCATCTGACGGAGTAGATCCATCAGGAGTTTTTTCATTACTTAAATATAATCCTTGATTTCCTAATCTATCATTTAAAGATTCAAAAGATTCTACTTCAAAAGGAGAAACATAATAATTTCCAGATTCATCAAAAGTTCTTCTTGCTAAAATTTCATTTATAAATGAAAATTTATCATTTTGCTTGATCTTTTTAACTATACCATTCTCAACTTTAAATAGTTCTATAAAATCATTATCAACGAAATTATCAGGTTCTTTTTTAGTTAAAGTTAAGGATATTTTAAATCTATCTGCCCCTGGTGCAGCAAAATTTGAAAATCCTTGAGCATTATCAAATAGTGAAGAATCATCATTAGCATCTACAATGCTTTCAGTTATCTTTAATCCAACTCTATATGAAGGAGTATTAGTATATTGATCAAGTATAATTAAGTCTGAGTCTATATCTACGAAGAATCCCCTTACAAAGTAAACTCCAGACTCAATTTTTGCAGCAGAACCAACAGAACAAGCACTTCTATCAAGTGGAGAAATTACTCTAAAAACATCCTGTCCAGATTCAATTAAAGTATTTCCTATTGATACATTAGAAGTTACTGATAATTCCTCACCATTTTCAAAAATTTCTGTAGAAAAGTCCTCTGAGGAAGAATTTTGATACTTAACATATAAAGTTGTTGTATCTCTTATAGAATTATTTCTAGATAAAACACTTTCTATTTTTGCAGTAATTCCTGTATTTTTACCTTTTACAATTTTTCCAATTAAAGAATTAAAATATGTTTCTACATCAACTCCTTTGTACGTAGATTCTACTTCAACACAAGTAAAAGTTCCGTCATAAGCAAAGTTTCCTGGAATTACAATACCACCATTTGCATAAAAACTACTACCAAACTTTTCAATTTGATCTTGTAAAATAGACTGTAGAGTTGTAAGTTCTCTAGCCTGAACTGTTACTCCAGGTTTAAAAAGTACTTTATAGTAGTTTTTCTGGGAATCAAAATCGTCATAATATGGATTGACATTTAAATTTGTGCTTTGTGACATTTTTAGAACTCTATAATAATTTTAATGTCTTCTCTTTGATCTGGTGATCTATTTACAGGTACTCGATTATCTACGTACAAAATATCACCACTCTTTGTATTTATGTCAGGTTTTGATATGCCTGATGTAAATTCTTGACCAAGAGATTCTGAATTAATTTCATCTCCATTGAAACTAGATGAAACATTGTAACTATTATTATTAATTGTTACTGGATTAGAAGAATCAAATTCTATAAATTTATATACTGAAGAATTATTTAACCCCGAAAAATTTGGATTTACTATAAACGGGTCAAATATATTTACAACATTTCCTTCACTATAAGAATCAGTATAATAATCTCTAGTTTGAGAATATTTTACTATAGTTATATTTTCAGTACCATAAAACTTACTAGTGACCAAAGATCCTCTAGCAGTTCCACCAGATGATGATTGCTCTATAAGAGCATCGGGTGTAAGTTGTTCTGAAGTGTTGAGTGATATACCATATACACCTGATCCAGTATCTGATGTGAAAAGTGAAGAACTTTTATAACTCTTAACATCCTTTATTATTCCAACTGATGCAAATTGATTATTTTCAATAAAGTCTGGATTTGTTGATGAGTTTTCTATTCTAGAATAAATTAAAACTCTATTTGCCCCTAACTCTCTGTATATATCAGCACCGTGTCCACCTTCTGGAGGAATAATAACATTAAATATTGCTTTATTATTAGTATCGATTGGAGAAACTACAGCGTCTAAATTTAAAGTTGCAAATGTGTATCCAGAACCTCCGGTTAAAACTTGAACTTTATTTGGATTTCCAAGACTATCAAAAGTTACTGATGCAGTTCCTCCAGTACCATCTCCTTCAATGTTACAGGTTACAGTATTTGATGTAATATTATATTTTGCTGCCCTTTCAATTAAAATAGTTTTTATTTCACCATCTGTGGCACTCTCTCTAACGGAAACAATTGCAGCATCTGAAGAAGTTAACCAATTATTTGGAACTGAAATGAAATTAGTTGAATCATACTTTAAAAAATCTCCAGGACTAATTGTGTATAGGTACTTCCATACATATCCATCTCCTTTGTCTGTTAAGTCTGCTGTATCAGTTTGAACTGGAGCTATAGTAGAAGGAACTCCCTTCATACTATTAGAAGATGAAGCACCGTTATTCAAGCAGAGATAAACTTTAAAATCATTTACAACATAAAAATTACTATCATATAAACTGCTAAAACCAGTTACTTTAGTAGTATTGTTTACGCTATAATCGTGTCTATAAAGATCATAAGTAGTTCCTCTTTTCCATTCAACTTTTGGAACAACTCTAATTACATCTGATGCTGTTATTTTTTTGACTCCAAGAATATTATCTCTATAGAAATTTAAATAAGTTGTATTATCTATAGGTGCTGGTGGATTTGTGTCAAAATCTGAAAAGTAAAAATCAGGATTAGCAATACCAATAGAGATGTAGTAATTGCTATCAGAACCTGCAATTTGAGAAACAAAATTAGAACAATTTTGAATCTTTAAATTATCTGTTATAATTGCTGGCATTTTAAAATTCTAGTTTATCCCTATTTATCAATTTTTTATGCTATTGTACTTTAATCAGAGTTTTCTAAATATAGAACAATTTACTGTATTAGTTCCAGGATCGGAATTAGAATTAGTAGAAAGACCAACTTCACCAGTAGAAATTGATGATATTGTTATACCAATTCCAGTATAAACAGATTCTATATAATCTCCAATCTCAATTGAAGTTGTATCAATTCCTACAGTATTTGTATTAACACCTACAAAAGTTCCAGTTGTAATAACTTGTAGTTCAAAAATATCAATTTTAGAATTTAAAGATTCCCTAGATTTACTTATTTTTTCTCCACCAACTAATATATCTCTTTTTTGAGGGGTTAAGTCTACTGGTCTAAACGTAGCAGCGTCGAAAGAAAGTCCTTTATCACTATAAATTTCAGTTTTTAAAATGTCAGAAGATATGATTCTCTTGACAGTTCTTTTGAGCTGAGTTTGTGGATTTTCTTCAAAATTTTTCTTAACTTTAACGTTATCTCCAATTTCTATAGGGGGAATTACATTGACAATAGAGGTATCGTTTTCACTACCAGCATAAAAATATATTTTTATAGTACTTCCTTCAGGAGGTGCTTCAGAGAATATAATTTGAGTTCCTCCTTCAAATGAATATGAATCATTAGGTATTTGTAAAACATCATTTACAAACACTAAAACATTTTGAGAAATCTCTATATCTGAACCTGGACTAGATTCCAAACTTAAAAGTTCTCCATTTTCCTTTATATTAAAAGTTCTTCTTACTCCATTTGAAAGTGGTCCTAAATCATCTAATTTTCTTAGTATACCAATATTCCAAGCTGAAAATTTATCCTTTTCAACTCTTTCGACTGTAAACTCTATTTCTTCAGAAGAAATTTGAGTAGATGTCCCTACAATAGATGGAATTGTAAGAACTTCTCCAACTGTATATCCATATCCTGGATTAGTAAGAATTAAATTTGATATTGTTCCATCATCATTTATCTTTAATGATACTCTAGCACCGACTCCATTTGTAGATCCAGAAAATTCAAGATTTGAATATGGTATTGGCGGATCTATTTTTACAATTGGTTCATCTTCTAATGTTGTAAATGTTGATCCTACTGACATAGAAACACTAGTTACATTTCCATTTTCAATTATTGCTGTACCAATTCCTGAAATTCTATTACCAAACTTGTCTTCAAAGAATATCGAAGTTGTAGAACCTGGAACATCTCTATAACCTGATCCACTAAAAGCAATTCCAATATTATCAGAATCAACAATAAAATTTCCATTTGCATCTTCAATTACTCCAGTAACAGATAAAACTGCTGATCTTTGAGGTTGATAGTTAGTTCCATTGCTTGTTCCATATGCAACTATTATACCATTTCTAGGAAGACCTCTTATGTTAACATCGTAATCTTTACTAGTAGTAAATCCATTTGCTGAAGATATTCCTGTGAAAACTATATTAGTTGAAGATCCAGAATCATCATCAAAACTAAATGATTCATCAAAACCTGGAAATTGAAATAAATTATTAATTAATACAATACCATTTTCAGATTTTATACCAACAGTCGATATTCCAGATTCCTTCAATTCGAAAGAAGTTGTTATACCATTAAACTCCTCAGAAAAATCATCAAATACTGCATTTCCACTATAACCACTCCTAAGAAAAGCTCTACCAGAAAAACTGCTACCACCAGAAATATCTATGAAAGTTAACTCAATATCTTCAACTTTTGATGTTGGATCAATTCCACCTAAATTTTGAAATTCTATTTTTTCTCCAGATATTGCTTTTGTAAATGTTTCAGCAAAACTAAAATTATTTTCGAAGTTTTTAATAGCAAAGAATCTAGTAGATTTCTCTAAACCATCTGGAGGATTTTGTGATGATATTGATATTAAAGATCCAGTTTCTATTCCACTATCAAATAAATTAAAAGAATTATTTTCGTAATTCAAATCTGAAGTAGGTATATCAAACTTCAATCTAATTCCTTCAAATGGAGCATCTGTAAATAAATAACATCTTTAACAATATTATATTGTCCAGACATTACTTCAGCCATTGTAGTTGAAGGTGTAAAATCTTCCTTTTCTGTTCCCAAATATTGTTCACCTCTCAATATACTTACTCTGCTATCTTCAAAAATAATTCTTGTCACTTTTACTAATTCATTGGATACTCTGAGAGTTGTTCCAATTTTTATATTATCTAAACTATCTAAAGTCAAACTACTTGAAGTAAAATCTAATATACCAACGGTAGCAGCAACAGAAACTGGAGATTGAATTATATTATCAATTGAAATCAAACACTTTGTATTTTGCTTTTCAACTTCTAAAGATTGAAATGTACCAATTCCGACAGAAGTTAAATCTATAACTTGACCTGATTCTGCTAATGAAGGGCTAAAAGCAAGACTTATATTATCAGAATCAATAACTAAAGGATATACTTCATCTGGTAAAAATGTAGTTGATAAAGTATTTCCAGGACTTGATGGAGAAATTCCTATTTTTTCTCCACCTTCCTCAATTCTATATGTTAATTTTTCACCCGTTTTAAAAAAGTGATTTTTAATAGTTATTTTATCTCTATTTAAATCTACAGTTTCTATACTTGACCCATCAAAAATTTTAAAAAAAATTGAATCACCTTTTGACTTTAAATTAAAAGCATTAGTACCAAAACTAGTTGGCACAAAAATTGAATTTGTAGAACCTGATATTGGCATTTTATTTTACAATAATGGATTTGTGGATCTTAATATACTTTTTTGAGATAACTTTACATCAAAAGCCGCATTTTCAAAAGGAATGTAAGAAAGAGTGTAATTATTTGAACCTGGATCAAAAGTTAGATCAAAATCTAAATCATCAAAATTTCCAACAACATTATAAGTAATATTTGCCAAATATTTATTAGTTGGCAAATTTACATTATAATGAACTGCATTTAATTGAGCGAGAGATCTTGTTGTTGTACTCCCAACAGTCTTTTCAACTTCAATTATGAAATTTGAAACTGCGTATTCTTCCCCAACAGTTGCTATACCTATCTGACTACTTCCTGAAAATTGTAATGAATCACCACGTATCAATCCAAAGTCGCTTTGTATTTCATTTGGAGAAGTTTCAGTTTCTACAAGTAAAATTGTGTCAACGTATAAAGTTACACCTAAATTAGGAACTCCATCATATGTAAGAACTAAATCAGTACCACTAGTAGATACTGCAATATCGCCTAAATCTGATTTTCTACTTTCGGCATATACGGAAAATGCAACATTTGTACCGTCATATCTAAATCCAAGTTCTTTAAATTCTTGAATTACACCAGAAGATGAAGAAATTCCTACATAAACTGTTCCAGATTGACACTCAGATAATGAAGATAATATAACTTCCTTTTGAGTTGGGGAACTTTCTGCAGAAAATGATGTAGTAATTGCTAAACTATTTACATTACCATATGGTACAGTTTCTGTAGTTAAATTTAAAGGAACAAAATCTACTATAGTTCTTGCAGACAAAATATTATTAACACTCCTTGGTACAAACTTCAATAAAATTTCATTTTGGTTTTGAGGATTTATTGAAGCAGTAAATGTACCTAAGTCAATATCTTCAAAATATGAATATGCAATTACACTTGTATTATCATCATCTAAATCATTACTTTTTTTAGTTATAAAAACTTCTGCCAATGTAGGAAGTTCAAAATCTGTAAACAATGAAGCTGTAGATTCTATGAAAACAAAATATTTCGCAACAATACCTCCAGTATTAATTGTTGGTAAAGTATCCACAACAATTTCAGCAAATTTTACTTGATTATTGAAATTTGATGCAATATTATCTATTGGCAAAACTCTATTTTCTTCTGAAAGTAGAAAATCTGAAAGTTTTCTCGATTTAAACTTCAATAGTTCTGAGAACTGATTATTATTATCTTCAATATCTAGTTCTAAAACTAGATCAAAGTTATTTTTTGTTGTTATATCTCCAAAAGAATTTATTGATAAATTTACATCAGAAGAAGCAGTGGATTCCACTACAGATGAATTAAATTCGGATTCTATCTGCAAATCACTAAACTTTTTAAATCCAGAAATATGATTTAAATCTGAAACTTGAGAATTCCAATCAGAAAGTTGTAACTTACTCCTCAAAGAATATGAAAAATTTTGATAGTAATCATTATCTGATAAAGTTTGCTCATTTGAAGAGGGTTTACCTTTAGATTCTTTCCATCCAAATATCTCAGAAGCACTATTATCAATATTAAATTTTGAATTGTAATTATCAATCTTAACAACTTCACCTTCAGAAGAACTTAAATTACCTTTTATTTTATTACCAACTTTTATTGATTTTAAATCTTCAATCTTTACAATATTTTTTGTTAAACTATCTTTTTTGTTTGATATAGTCTTTTCGCTATTAATTTCTTCTCCAGCAATAAATGAACTTTGAGTAAGTAAAACATTTGCTTTTGGAAGATCATTTGCATTAATTACAAAAGCTTTATCATATGAAATTACACTTCCAACACTTCTTGGAACTTCATATGTTATTGTTGTTTGATTTTGACTACTAAAATTAGTAACTATTCCTATTACTTTGAATGTATTATAAGAATAATCTGAAGAGTCAAAATTAGTACCAAGATTTTCAACAAATATTTCATCATTAATACTAAATGGTGGTGGATTTGAAGTTGTAAATCCAGATAAAGGAGTTTCAACAGTTAATGTTATTACAAAATTTGATGGTGTATCTTGAACAGAAGATGCACTTAGAATCTTTACTCCATTAGAATTATCAGTAAATACTATTTTATTTCCAAATCTACTTAATCCACTTCCAGGATTTAAAATTGAAATTTGATCAACAGTATTTCCTTTTAGAGTGCAAAATGCACTAAAAGAATCGTCAAGTGAATTCTTACTACTATTGAATAGTTTTACTTTAGGAGGAGTTAGATAATTTTTTCCAGAGAAAGTTAAGTCTATTGATGATACTTCATAGTTGTTTTTTAAATATAAAACTGAATATGAATTTGATTCAGGAACTAAAGTTTTATCTGAAGGACAAACATTAATTGATATTGGACCTATCTCTGATACTCTTCCAATATTTTTTGTTGTAGGAACTAATACAGCAGATTTTCCATCACCTTCTATACTTTTTATAGATGGAATTTTTTTATAATCAACTCCTTTAGAAGTTAATTTTATTTTAGAAATAGGACCTAAAACATCAGACTTTTTAACTGTATATGACAATTTATTAGAATCTGATGAATTGTAATTATCTTCCTCTGGAGAAGATGGTAAGTTTATTGTAAAAGTTTGATTTGTATTAGTTACTATTCCACTAGTAACATTATAAAGACTTTCTAGAATATTGATTCTATTATTGTTAGTAACAGTTTTATCATCAAAAACTTTTTTAGCATCAGATTCAAAATTGTAATAAAGAGTAGATAAAGTTGTATCTGTAACATTTAAAGTTAAAGAACCAACTCCAACTACAACTTCTACTCCAGAAGTTCCAGTTCCAATATATTCATTCTTATATTCACTATCTGTATATAATTTAAATTCAGCGTTTGAACCACTTAAGAATGTATCGGTTGAAGTATCAAATACAACTTTTTGATTTCTATAAACATTTATTTCAGGATTATTTTGTCCGTCAATTTGAAGTTTTGCATCTGATTGATTGTAAGTTGTAGTATAAGTTGTAGTTAATCCAGATATTACTTTTAAACTTACTTCATCTCCAACATCTAATCCGTGAGAAGATGCTGTAGAAACAACTGTTTCATTAAATATTGCTTGACCTGAAATTACAGTTCTGTTTGTATTTAATTTGTGAAGTCTTCCTGTTCCTTTATCAGTATAATATAATAAACCACTTAAATCGTTTTGAATAGTTGTCAATCCAATTACACTGTTTCCAAAATCTACAATATACAATTCTGAAAAACTAGATAAGGATTGATCACTTTGAACATCTGAAAATGCTGAATTGTTAGAATATGATACTGACTCTCCAGACTTAAATTCATTATTAGGCATCCATATTCCTGCTGTCCTAATATATTTCGTTTGAGAAACTCCAGCTCCAAGTGGTTCTAGATTAACAGTATTTCCAGCACCTGCAGAAGTATCTGATCCTAATGAAACAAGATCAGAATTGAAATAATATGATACATCTTTTTCTGGAAGATCTAGAGATTTACTTTCATTAAAACTAAATTTATTCTGTTTTAACTCAACTAAAGAACCAATAGAAGATGATGGAGAAGAAGATTCTCTTAAAATATTAACTCTATTGTTTAAATAGTCAAAACCAATAACAGTAGCAGTTTCATCGGAAATTTTTATTTCTGAATCTATATCAAAAATTTTTATAGAATCTTTAATTTTAATTGAAGTTACAATTCCAGTATTAGATTCAGAATCTAAATTTTCATCTAGACTTGTTTTAAATTCATTTACATTTATTTGCTTAACTCCATTCAATGATTTAAAATTAGAATCAGTAATTCCTGAAATTTTTATAAAGAAATCATCCTTGAAATTGTGTGCAGTTGTAGCAATTCCTGTAATTATATTATTATTTGAAACAAATGTTATATTTTGAACTGTTTTTGTATTAGAATTTATTGTTGTAATTCCAACTCCAGAAAGTTCAGTAATCTCTGCTGATGCTCCAAATCCACCTGTACCATCATTGTCAAATGTCAGTTTACTACCTATAGAATATCCTTCACCAGAATCTATTACTTCGACATTATCAATATCACCAGATAAAGTTTTTAGTACAATTGCTTCTTCTTTTTTTGGATTTGGTCTGTAATCAAAATAATCGTAGTAGTTTAATTGATCTTTAACATAATATGGTAAAGTATATTTGATTATATCTAATTTGTTAAAGTCTAAATTTTGACTAAAATTAAATTCAAAGTTTTCTTGTAATGGTTTGAATTTATATGTATCTCCTATGAAGAATGGAAAAGATGAAGTTGCAAAATATGCATAAACTCCATTTGGATATTCTGGTGTAATGCAATATCTTCCATTATGCTTATCTAAAGATCCTATATTTTCTACGAATTTAAAATCTTCTATAACATCTGTAATTCTTTGTATTTTTGATTTTTTATAACTACTGGTCATTTCAATTATATTACCAGTTCCATCATTGTTCTCAAATGCAAAAGGTCCATAAATTGGACATCCATCGTAAGCCCATCCAATTATAGGAGAATGTAATTTCGAATCATTTGCACCTAGAAGATTCTTTAGAGTATTGGTTAGTTTATATACTCCATATATGTTATTTTCTGGTCTATAGACATCATTAACTATAATCCCTCTGTTTAGTATTGAAGTTTTATACCTATCAACTTCATTTAATGTATAATCCTTAATTTCACCTATTGCACTAAATCCTGATCCTATATTTTTTATTCTAATTGTGGTATTTGAATCATATCCAATACCTTTGTTTACAATTTTTACACTTGTAATTTTACCATTTACAATTCCTGGGCTTAGTTTTGCTCCACTACCACTACCAATAACTTCTAAATCTAATGAGTTAAAATAGTTTTCACCTTGACTTAGAATTATAACATTAGTTATCCTACCATTTTCAATAACTGGTTGTAAGAAAGCACCTTTTCCATCATTTACTTTAATTTGTGGATTGACATTAAAATTTAAAAATGTACGAGCAGATGTGTTATAATCAGTTTTAGAAGATTCAATTAATACTTCATTAATTGATCCTCTTACTACTGGAGTTAATACTGCAGGAGTTCCTATTTCAGATATACCAGATACAGTTAATGAACCTATAATATTTACTTTTATTGGAGAATACTCAAATAGATGAACTGTATCGTTGTCAGGTAAATTAAAATCTACAATACTTTCTAAATCTTTTGTAGATGATAATTTGAAACTATTATTATCAATTTTAATTATATAATAAAATTCTGATGTTGAAAGATTAGTTAAACCACTACCATTAGAGAATGAATATGAAATTTCATCTCCGGATAAAAATCCGTGATTTTTTATATTGATAATATTGTCAAATTTGTTAATATCATCTGCTTTAGCTACAATTTTTTTATATCTTAATGTGGGATTAATATCAGTCAAGTTGACTGAATCTATTACTTTTACTTTTTTTACTGAAGTAAACTTCTGAAGTCCAGTTCCAAGAGTTCTAAGTCTAATCAAGTTTGTTTCATCTATAGCATCTTTTACCGTTGGAGCTAGTCTAAAAGAAGTTCCAGCGCCAATAGAAGAAACATAGTATACAGATTTATCTAATAGTGTACCGTCACTAGACTCAGTTCCAATACCAATTTTAGTGCCTGAAAGAGAATCATATATTACACCATCTCCAACAATCAATCTATGAGGTTCTGTAAATATAAACTTTTCTTCAGTGTCTAAAGTTGCAACTACATCAGAGTTTCCTGCATTAAATTCAAGTTCTCTTGAAATTAGTTTCATTCTAACTTCAGTCTTAACTTCTTCATTGCTTCCATTACTTATAGTAACAATTGGTGTTTCAACATAATCATAACCAGGATCATCTACAAATATACTTTCAACCTTTCCTTCTAATTGTGGAATAATTGATGATACAGTATCAACTTCCGAACCAATTCCAATTTTAAAAGTAGGAGGATTCAATAAATCATATCCAGAACCAGAATTTAAAACTAATATATTTTCTAAAGTGCCAAAATAAATTTTATCTAAAGATTTATAATTTTGAATTTCTACTCCATTAACTAAAACTCCAATTGATCCTGGTTTTGTAGTTTCTTCAGTTCTAGTATAGTCAATATCTTTTGGTATCTTTTTAAATGATTTTGAAGAAGTTAATTGCTTTCCAGATAATGATTTAGATGTCAAAGTGCATTCAATATCAACCTCAGGGATTACAAAATCTTCTTTTAATACATTAAGTAAACTTCTAGATAATTTTAAACTAGATACATTTATTCTTTTTATATAATAATCAACATTATTAGATAGTACAGTAGAAACTCCAACTATATTAGATACTCTTACTATATCTCCATTTTGAAAAATATGCTCAGATCTATTATTAGAGTCACTTATTATACTTAAAAGACCATTTTCATTTTCAACAGTAAATTTATATTCTTTTTTGTATGGTTTTATATCATTATCTGGAAATCCATTAGACTCTAAGTAATAATTATCCGTGTCTTCATATGAATTCTGAACATTGACTGCAAATTTTTTATCAACTTCGGGATAAAGTGAAGATTTTGATCTAAAAGGAATTCTTCTTATTTTTATTTCATTGTTTATAAATTCAGAAAGTCCTGATGAATTATTAATTATAAAAGATCTAGAAGTATTAACATTACTAACTTTAGCATTAGCAATTTTAATATTTCTAGATGAGTTGAATATTTCAACATCATCATCATTTTTTAAATAATGTGGAAACTTTGTTTTCACAAAACCATTAATGTTAATACCTTCTTCAAATTCTCCTAAATCTTCTTCAGCAGGGAAAACCTTTCCTGCTGAAATTACTGATGGTACATTATAATTTAAAGAATCTGTAAAAATACTATTTCTAGTAGATCCTAAACCTTTAATATTAATTTGATCACCCTCATTAATTAATACTAAGTCACTAGAATCAATATTTGAAATTGTATTGACTATTCTTAATTTTACAATGGAATTTATATCACCATCTTCATATGAGAATACAAAGTTATCAGAATATATTTCTGTAGAATTTGATATAGAATTTACTATTCCCGAACAATTTAAAAACTCTGTAGAAGTTTTATCTGTATATGTTATTTCGGAACTACCAATAACTAACTTACCACTACGATCAAATCCAATTGTAGATACTACCGGAATAGTGCTACTGTTTTCAGAAACATCAGAAACTACATATGTTTTTGCTGTAGTTTTAAATTCTCCAAAAATAGATCCTCTTGGACTTAAATTATTAGAAAATCCTGAGAATATGCTAACTTTATAAAAAATATTTTCTCTAACATTGAAAGAACTTATGGCATAAATTGATCCACTAGCTTCTAAAATAGTACCTGAATCATTTTCACTTTGGAACAGAGTCTGACCACTTATCTTTAAAGGATCTCCTTCAACTAAATCACAAATAAAGTTTTCAACTACAATCCATTTGTCATCTGAAGGTGTGAATAAAAAGTCTTTTGGTTTAATTACTTCTACTTTTTCACCAAAAAGAACTTTAAATAAAATTTCAAAAGATTCATCAGTACCTTTAGATCTATAAAAGTCTTTAGATTTGCTGATGAAGTTAGGAATATCAATTCTAGAATCAAAATTTAGGTCTTCGAATCCAGGAATAAACTGAGATTTAGTCTTTTTAAAAAATTCAATTAAGAATAAATTACTTAAATTCTCTACAGAGTCTCCACTAGTGTGGAAATCTGATTCTGATTGTGAGAATACAAGGAATTCAGGATCATTTTCTTTGGAAACAGATTGAATCCCACTAAATCCTCTCACACAACCAGTAAAAGAATTTGTAGTAATTCCAGTATAAGTTATAATTTCATTATTAATCTTTAAAAGACCATAAGTTTTTGGCCAACCTGTAGTGGATTCTACAGTAATAGTCTCAGAAAATGGATCAATATCTGAAGATAATGTTGTTTTTGTAATTAAATTGCTTGAATCGAATGAATCAGCATTTTTGTAATCAATTAAGTTCTCAGCAAGATCTACAACTCCGCCTTGAAACTCTTGTGATATGTAATATTGCTTTAAAAATTCTTCAAAATTTGGATTATCTGTGAAAATAAATTCTGGAATTTGATTTTCGACAACATCACTAATTTTAATTACTTTTTTATCTTGATTCATTTTAAATTCTTATTTTTGAGTCTGAAAAATAACTTGATTCTGGAGTAAATCTACTTCCTGAAACATTTTCTCCTGATGAAATTATGTCCTTTACAGGACTGATTACACTTCTTCCAATATCTAGTTTCAAATAAATTGATTTTTTAGCAATTACATCATTTGAATGTGGAATTGCATCAATTTCAATTATATTATTCGGTAAAACAGTTGAAGATACATTTATATTATCTATATTAATTTCTCCGGTGGTATAATTTATAGTTCCAACATTTTGAACTTTAATAGAAACTTCATCTTGATTCAAAGAAAATAAAAATAAAGTTCCTTTAGACAAATCAGAGTCTGGTTGATCACCGATATAAACTGTTTCAGTAATACCGTTAACCTTGAATCCTGTTGAACGAATATTATTTTTCTTATTTAAAACATTGAATCTATTTTCAAAGCAAATTACATATTTTGTTGGAGAATTAAGAGTTACTGGGATATTGCGACGAATTCTTACCTTTGTAATATTAGAAGTAATCGCTTCATTTGTTGCGTCAATGATACGAATCGCTTTACTATACTTAAATCTTCCTCCAAACTTGTTTAAATCTGAAGAATTTGCAAATTTTGTTAAAGAATTTGTAACTTTTGCCTTCAAATCTGATGGAGATG
>Ga0129351_1000246_pt1 | contig 19945 bp, 9 predicted proteins | sample CPBDNA_8_FD_94423 | JGI IMG/M metagenome (GOLD analysis project Ga0129351, IMG submission 94423) | Freshwater to marine salinity gradient microbial communities from Chesapeake Bay, USA - CPBay_Sum_27_0.2_DNA | ecosystem: Environmental > Aquatic > Marine > Coastal | place: USA: Chesapeake Bay... | reverse complement strand
GTATTGAATATGCAAAAACACTTGTTAGAGATTATGTTTTAACGAATACTGCTCCGCCAACACTGTATCAAACCCGTGTCGAACAGTATATCGAACCGGCTATTGTACCAGATGCAGCAGCAGATAGTGCTGCCGAAGCAAAGTTTGATACTATTATTGATGTTATTAACGATGGTCCTCTACAAGCACCTAGTATTGTTGATGGTACAACAACTTATAAAATTAATATTTCAAATGGTAACTATGGTTTTGTTGACCAAGCAAATCCAGAAAATACAGACATTATTCCTGGTAAGGTTATAAGAGGTAAAAACTCAGGTGCTATTGGTAGAATTATTGATTATAGATATGAATCAGGTCCAAGAGCAGTTAGTGTTGTTGAAACAGACGAAGTTGAAATACAACTTCTAAAACCAATTGAATTTGAAGAAGGCGAAGAACTAGAGTACGGCAACTATGTTGTTAGTACACAAATTAGCATTAGAATTGAATCAGGTATTTACGAAGAAGATTTTCCAATTCGTGTTCCAGCAAACGTATCTATCAAAGGTGATGAATTTAGACGTGTAATTATTCGTCCTAAGAAACGTGTATCACAATCAAGATATGCAAACACATTCTTCTATCGTGATGCAGTATTTGACGGACTAGTGCTTGGTAACAGTGCTATTGAAAGTTTAGAGTTTGAACCACAAATTAACAGTGGAAGAGCCGCAGGAACTTACACTATACCTTCAAATGGATATACTGCACAGTATTACGGTGAAGGTGCTGAATTTGAAATAACTGTAAGTGCTTCTGGCGCAATTACTGACATTACAGTAACAAATGCTGGTGAAAATTGGCAAGCAAACGAACTTATTACAATTGATGCTGCTGATATAGGTGGCGTTGGTTATTCGTTTAATGTAGCAACAGTACCAAACGGTAAACAGTACATTAATCCATTAACTAATGAAGTAGATGGATACTTTGGTTATCACTATTTGAAAAAACCAGGATCTCTTAAAAACGTTGGTGCAGGTTATACTAACGTAGGTAAATGGGAAACAGCAGCACTTGTATTAGAAGATAACAGAGAATTTATCCAAGAACAAGTTGTAAACTATACAGAAACAACATATCCTGCTTTGCTCGGTGTTTACAGTAGAGCAACATGTTTTAGAGATGCAGGACTTATTGTTGATGCTCTTGTAAAAGACTTACGCAACGGTGGCAATGAATTTGCCCTAGAAGCACAGGGCGAATATTACGATGGCGCATTGCCTGTAGATGGAAGCCAAGATGCTGAAACTGCTGACGCTATCCAACACATTTATACTATTGCTGCACAACTAATACAAGGAGCGGCGCCTAGTACACTATATGGCCCAAGTGGCGCAGCACCAGTTCGTCCGGATCTTCCTGGCGCAAACTTGGTATACGATTATGATCTATTTAACGGTAGTGCAGAACCTGCTACATGGGCATCAGGTGAGCTGTATAGAGTTGGTAATGTTGTAACGTTTAACTTTGCCGGCATAGATAGATATTATCAGTGTAGAATTGAAAATACATCAGGCAGCACTTTTGATGCAACTGAGATTGCTAATTACTGGACAGAAATAGACGGACCAGACACTGTAATTAACAACTTGGTTGATACTGTTACTTTTGCATTTGATGCAAACTATAACCCACCATTAAGAAACGACCAAATGGATGTGTTCTTAATGAACGATGCAACTATTCTACGTAACATTACTGGTCAAGGACATGGCGGTTTCCAAATGGTGCTTGACCCAGAAGGGCAAGTGCTTACTAAATCACCATATTGTCAGACAGGTACAGGTTTTGCAGGAAGTTTAAACAAACAAGCGTTCCGTGGAGGATTGTTTGTTGATGCGTTTGTTGGTAACTCCGCAGTACAGGTTACAGAACGTGTAGACGGATCAGCGTTCCGCCTAAGAGTACAGAGTTTAGGTTCACAAGCAGACCCTCAAGGTTTGTTTGTAAGACGTCCTCAAGTTCCGTGTGCTTTCTACATTGATGGTAGACGTTTCCAAGTTAACGCTGTTACACTATATGACCCAGACTTTGGTACAGCAGATCTTATACTTGATCCAAGCTCAAATGATGGTCAAGGATTTACAGGACTAACTTCAGAACTTTCAACTGGTGTTGATCTTGATTCAATTGGAACATTTGAATTTAACGAAGAAAAGTGTGAAAGAGACTCAAACATTATCGTTAACGGTGTAGCACTTGACACTGTACTAGGAACAAACTTCAATGCCCTATACAATGGTATTGCATATCGTAGAGGAACTGCAAGTGTTGTTATTGACGATCAATTGGCAGAAACTACTGCCGCTATTGCCGTAGGTAAAACACAAACTCTTGCACTTGATTCAGTAGCAGCAGACTCAACAGCAACAACTCGTGTTGGCGATGCATATGATGAAGTAATTGACATTATTACAAATGGAACAACTTATACAGCAGAACCAGGCGATGGGGTAGTCGACGCACTTACATTTACTGACCCTGGTGTAGATACTAATAAACTATATGCAAGACAGATCCTTCAGTTAAACAGAAGCCTTATTGCAACCGAATTAACTGATTGGATTGCAACACAAGTTGCAGGTAGCATTGCACCTTTTACACCGTCATTTACATATGATTCAGTAAAATGTGAAAGAGATGTAAGATATATTGTTGACGCATTAAGTTACGATATACAGTACGGAGGCAATTTAGGAACAAAATCTGCTGCGGAATCTTATGTTGACGGAGCAGTTGCACAATTACCTGCAGGTGAACAAGCAGCCACAGTCGCAGCATATGTACAATTAAAAACAATCGTAGGCGCTATGTTAGATGGAAGTTCTGCTGTTGTTGGTTATAATAACAATGCTGGTAATGTTGCTAGTGCTACCGAAGTAACTGAAGCAGGAGACTTGATAGACATTATCAACACAGTCATTACAGATGGTGAAACATCTAATATGCCTGCAGATGATACTCCTGATCGTACTTGGGCAGACGCAGCCCTACAGTCAGCATATGACGAAATACTACAACAACAATCCTTAATTGTAAGAAGAATTGTTCAAAGTATTGCTGCACCATTACCAATTACACTACAAACAGCAGGTAACAGATCAATACTAGGAAACGACTTCACACAGATTAACGATCTAGGTTATGGTCTAGTTGCTGTTAATGGTGCGCTATCAGAAATGGTGTCTATGTTTACATACTACTGCTGGACATCATATTACTCAAAGAATGGTTCAGAGATTAGATCGCTAACTGGTTCTTCATGTTATGGTGAATACGGACTAGTTGCTGAAGGATCAGATCCAAACGAAATTCCAGATAGTATTCGTCTTGCAGAAGACATGATACAAGCAGCAAAAGTTTTTGATGCTGATGTTGTGCTAACACTTACAGATCCTTACATTATAGCAGCAGGCGAAGTACTAACGCAAGCAGGTTCAACAGCATATGGTACTGTTTCAGTTGATACGGCAGACTTAGGAGATAGTACAGTTGTAACAGGCGGTAGCAGGGTAATTTATCTAACAGGCGTTGTAGGTGCATTTGATACAACAAACCAACTTACAGGTGATACACTAGGTGCTCTTGGGGCAGGAAGTGTGCCGGCTACTGTTGACTCAACAGGATACGGCAACAACGAAGAAAACTTATTCTTGTATGCATATGATTTCAAAGATCCGCCATCCAACCGTTCTGAATTTGATGTTTATCACCCAGGTGTTCCAGTTATAGCAAGATATGAAGTTGCTTCAGCAGCATTGGCAGGACATACTGTAGGTGAATATGTCAATGTTGGAACAGATATTACAGTAGTTGCAACTACAGATGATGCATTTGCAGCAGGAGCATTGTTTAATGTTCAAAAAACTATTGCTAATCAGTATACTGCAACCATTGAAAACGGTGGTTCAAGTTACACTGTTAACGATACATTCCTAGTAAGCGGTGCAGACTTAGGTGGTGTAACTCCAGATAACGATTGTTTAATCAAAGTATCAGAAATAGATGGTAGTGGTGGAATTACCGCAGTTACACTACAAGGTAATATTTGGGTAGAAGCAAGTACACCATATTTTGATGGTAGGGTCTTCAAACTTAATTTCTCAACTAGCGATGCTCAGTTTAGCACTAACGGTTTACTTGAAGATACTCCATTTGGTGAACTTATACAGTATAGAAGAAACCAAACACATGTCATTAGTGATTTGGCAAGACCAGATGTATTAACAATTCGTCCATCAACTGCGGTTGTATTTGATGAAAACCCAGGACAAATTTATCGTTCAATTAGTTTCTTAAACAGTAACAGTATTGGTGATGAACTTGAAGATGGATATTTACAAGCAGGTTTTGATGAAGGTTATGACTATATTAGAATGCTTGTAAAATCTGACAAAGCACAAGAGGTTGTAGGAAATGTGTTTGATGGTACAACTCCGTTAACAGGTGGTACTGAAAAAGGTGGTACTATCGGAGACGTTGTACTAGCTCTACAAGCAACACTTGACAGTAATGAAATATTCCGTCTTAACAATAACTTAAGAACACCAGAAGCAAACCGTCCAATAGGATGGTCACAGTCAAGTCTAGTTGAGGCTCCTGTGTTTGCTTGGCAGGGTAAAAAACACTACGCATTTAATGCTAGAGGTGTTAACGATGTAACTACAGAATTAACTCTTACTGCTTCAACACAGGCTAACCCTGTAAATGTAACATTTAACAGTGACATAAACCTACAAAGTGGTGAAGCAATTACATTCAGCGATGTTGTTGGAATGACAGAACTAAATGGCAACACTTATTATATTGATAATATTGTTGTTGGCGTTAACGTAACAGCAGACCTATACACAGATGCTGCACTAACTGCAACATTAGATGGTACTGCATTTGGCGCAGCAGGTACAGACGGTACTGGATCAGTAACAAGAGAAACTATTTCTACACTAGCAGAAGACAATGACTATGTAGTTGTTGACATTGCTGATTATAACACCATTAACCAAACAGATGCTACAGGTATTTACGATCCAGTGTTACGTGGCAGTTTAACTGTAACACTTCGCGCAGGTCTAGTTGAAGGTGCTACAGGTGACGTTACAATTAACATTTCAACCTGTCGTGCTACATCACATGACTTCCTAGACGTTGGTACAGGTGGATTTAATGATTCAAACTATCCAAACGTTATCTTTGGTGAGCCTGCAGAGAAAAACCAAGCAAACGAAGTTGACGAACGTGGCAAAGGTCGTGTGTTCTATGTAAGTACAGACCAAAACGGTATCTTCCGTGTAGGACGCTTCTTCAGCGTTGACCAAGGTACTGGTACTGTTACATTTAGTGCTTCAATTGCACTTTCAGATGTTGACGGTCTTGGATTTAAGCGTGGTGTGGTTGTTACTGAATTCTCAACAGACACAGCAATGACTGATAACGCTGCTGACACAGTTCCAACAGAACTTGCTGTACGTGGTTATGTTAACAGACGCTTAGGTTACGATGTAAACGGTAATCCAGTTGCTAATAAATTAGGCCCAGGTGTGCTTGCTCCAAACGGTGCTGTTCCAATGACAGACGATCTAAACGCAGCAGGCAACACAATTACTAACCTAGCAACACCAACTTCAGACTCTGATGCAGCAACTAAATCTTATGTAGACGACTTCTTAGGAAACAGTGACGAATTAAAAGATTTACGTTCGTTAACATACAATGATGACCAAGTAGTTGAAGGACAGTTAATTGTTGCAACAGAATACAAAAAACTAATCGTAGATGCAGGATCAATTGTTAGTGGACCATACGAACGTGGTGATACAATTACAGGAACAATTACAGGTGCAACAGGTACAGTAGTTGACGTAATAGAACGTATTGCAGTTGAAGGTAATATAATTGAAATTATATATGAACCACTAACTGGAGAGTTTAGCGATGGTAAGCCAATAGGCTCATCACCTGACCCAGATGTTATTGCTGTTCTAGGTGGTGCTGAGGCATTATGTATTGACGGACCTGTAGACGAATGGGCCAACGGTGTAATGGATCCTGATAGTGATATTACTATTGATACAAACAGAGAAGTTACTGTTGTTGGACCAGAAGTAACAGATCGTTACACAACAATTAACTTCCAGTATGCTCCGGGTAGTATTGTTAATGCAGATGTTAGTGCAACAGCCGCTATAGCACAAAGTAAATTAAACTTAAATGCAGCGACAACAAGATCCAGTGCTGTAGGAATTACTCAAAGCGATCTCGGAGTAGCAAGTTTTGATAATGATGTGTTTACTGCTACAACAGGCTGGATAACAATTAACAACGGACAATTACCATTACAGAAAATTCAGCGTATCCAAGATGGTACTGTACTAGGTAACTGGAGCGGTGATAGTTCAGATAATGACATTGACGAAGTACCATTCAGTACTGTTATATCAGAAGGTGGTGGACTTTCAGATGCAGACTTTGAACCGTCGAGTTTAATAGCATCAAGCAGTGATCCGGGTGAAGCACTTATCAAAACCGGTGCAGGAACTTACGGTATTTCAAATGTGTCAACAACTGGTGAAGTTAATAGTATTGTAAAAACTGATGCTAGTGGTAGTATTCAAGTTAACTCTTTGATACTTGGTGGTGATCCAAGTTATGAAGTATTATCACTAGATACAACCACACTAGTATTTAAAACACCTTCACAAGGCGAAATACTAAGAGCAGTAGGTACAGCAGGTGCTGTTACAGCAGGACCTGATATAGAAATACCAGGTTCGGTTAATATTGGTTCTACTGGTGTTACAGAAAGTACACTACAGAATACTTCAAACTTCAACGGTGAACCAAGTCTAGCAGTTGACTGGATTTACAGTTCGTTTATTGAAGCACCAGGAGAAAAAGGATCAGCATCAACTGGTATAGCAATTGGCGCTAACACTGGTGTTACAACACTAGGACAAGTTGCAATCGTTGTTGCAGACGTAGCAACAAGCTCAAGTTTTGCACCATTCATATTTGATGCAGATGGTGTGCTACCTGATGTTGATGCAACATACAACATTGGTAGTGCTTCGCTAAAATACAATGAAATATTTGCAAGCCTGTTCCGTGGAACTGCTACTGAAGCATACTACGCTGACTTGGCAGAGAACTACACGGCAGATGCAGATTATGAACCGGGCACTGTACTAGTGTTTGGTGGTGACGCAGAACTTACTGTAACTACAGATCATGGCACACATAGAGTTGCAGGTGTTGTATCAACAAATCCTGCACACTTAATGAACGCAGAACTAGAAGGCGAGCATGTAGTAGCACTTGCACTGCAAGGGCGTGTTCCATGTAAGGTTCTAGGAAAAGTACAAAAAGGTGACTTGCTAGTTGCTAGTGCAATTCCAGGATATGCTATAGTAAACAATACTCCAGCAATTGGTGCAGTTATCGGTAAGGCGCTTGAAAGCAAAGATGATAACGACAGAGGCGTTATTGAAATAGTAGTAGGAAAACACTAATGGATAAACCAAAAGTAGATAAAATGGTTAAGAAAAATAAGGCTGTTGCCTACAACGACACAAAAAATCCGCAGGAGCGTCAAGCAGTTCTGCAAAACAACATTCTTCGAATAAGAGTACAAGGGGCACCTAATGGCAAGACAACTAATTAATATCGGTACAAGTGCAAACAAAGGAGATGGTGATCCGCTTCGCAGCGCATTTGATAAAATCAATGACAACTTTGCGGAACTGTACGCTAGAGACTTTAGTGCAGGCGCTGATCCAGATACTGGCAGCAGTTCGGCAGTTGGAGCAAGTCTTGTACCAGACGCAGACGGACAGTACGATATAGGTACTTCGACTAATAGGTTTGCTGACGTATACGTAAAAGACTTTATCTATTTAAATAGTGCTAGGATTGAAGTTGATGGTAACGGTGTTTTACTTGTAAATGGTAGTAGAGCTAGTCAACGTGCAGATGTTGTTGGTGATTTGTTTGGACAAGATAGTTCAAAAACTTTTGATTCAAATACAAATACATTCTACGGTAACTTTATAGGAACAGTAGCAGCAGATGATAGCACAGTTATTGTTGACGGTGTTAACGGAGAACTATATGGTAACTTAAATGGTACTGTAGTAGGAAACGTTACAGGTAATGTTGTCGGAGATCTTACAGGAGATGTTAACTATGCTCCTGCAAATGCAGCACAATGGAACACACCTCGTCCAACAACACTAGCAGAAGCGATAGATAAGTTAGCAGCGGCGGTTTATGCAGTAAATGGTAACACTCCGATATAACGATAAATACAGTAAGTAACAGGATTTAGAGAATGGCAAATAGATTTCCACTGGTAATTGATACAACAGACGGTAATAAACTAAAAGAGTTACCGGCGGGAGACAACCTTGACCTACGCGAAAGCAGTATAGTAAGGGTACAAGATATAGATGCTGTTGGCACTATAAATGCTGCTGATATTACAATAAATGGTAACAGACTAGAAGCACAAAACTTTATCGATCTCACAGACACTCCAGCAAATTATGTAGACGCAGCAAATAAATTTTTAAAAGTTAACGCCACTGGAGATGCAATTGAGTTTAGAGATTTTAACGACATTGGTAACATTAGTGTTGATGAAATCGAAGTAGCAGAACAAATTGTTCCAGCAACTGTTGGTGATGTTGATATAGGTACAACAGATTTATATTTCAACAGAGTTGTTGCTAACGAATTTATGGGTGACCTAATTGCTGGTAACGAGAGCCGAGTATTCAACGCAGCAACAGGTAAGATTAGTTATGCTGCCCTAGAAGGTGCACCAACACAAGTATCAGAATTTGAGAACGATGTTGGGTATCTATTAGCAGCAGATTTAAATTCAAGCCTAGCAGGGTTGTTTGATGAAGGTGCAACGTTTGATACAGACATTAGAGGTTCTGTATTTGGTGACGATTCTTCAATGATAATCGATGGAGTTGCATCTGAAGTTGTAGGTGTTATAAACAATACAACTATAACTACAGTAAATCTTACAGCATCTATTGCTGATGTAACAACAGCAAGAGCTGGTGAATATGTTGGTCCTGCTGATAATAATACTATAATAAATGCACGTAATAATTATGATGTAGTTATTGGTGAAGAAAACACAGGTAACACAGTTATATACAACGGTGAAGCCGACGGATTTACATTTGAAAGCGGCATAGGCATTGCAGAATATAGTGCAAGCACAGATTTAATATTCCGAGCAGGAAACAGAATACGTTTTGCTGATACTCCGGTACGCTTTTCACAATTAACAGATACAGAAGCAGGATACCTTGTAGGACAGAATGGCGATGTAATATATAATACAACACAAAATAGATTCCAACTGTATCAGAATAGTGCTTGGGTAGAATTACACAAAGGACAGTTCGACGGCAATGTTGTTACAGTAACAGGAACTTCAGAGTTTAATGATGTTGAAATAGCAGGAAACTTAACTGTAAGTGGCACAACTACAACAGTTGACACAACAAATACAACAATAAGTGACAATGTAATTGTTTTAAACAATGGCGAAACAGGCGCAGGAGTCACAGGAACAACTTCGGGTATTGAAATCGACCGGGGGTCAGAAGCAAATGTAACATTTGTATATAATGATAGCACAGACAAATGGACTATAGGAACTGAAGCATTTGAAGCAAGTGACATTTCTAGTTCAGACAATGGATCAATTACAGACTTTGCTTCAATTACTGGTGCAGGTTCAGGAGACCTTACACAGTTTGTAAACATAACAGGAACTGGTGCAGGAACATTAAGTTCATTTTTAAATATAACAGGTGCATCTGGTGGAACTATAAGTGGTTTTACAACACTAACAGGCGATAGTGGCGGAACTATAAGTGGGTTTTTAAATTTAACTGGTGACAGTGGTGGTACCATCAGTGGGTTCACTACACTAACAGGTGACAGTGGTGGTACCATCAGTGGGTTCACTACACTAACAGGTGACAGTGGTGGAACTATAAGCGGGTTTTTAAATTTAGCTGGTGACACAGGCGGTACGATTAGTGGGTTTACTACAATTACTGGTGATACAGGCGGTGATATTACAGGATTTACAAATATCACAGGAGACACTGGAGGTACTATCAGTGGGTTTACAAATATCACAGGAGACTTCGGCGGCATACTAACTGGGTTTAGCATTGTTGGGGATCTAACTGGTGATGTATATGCAGCAGACGGAATAGCCAAAGTACTTGAAAATGGAACAGACGGCAGCGATGCTACATTTACTGGCAATGTAACAGGAAATATAGACAACACAACTCTTACATTAGGTGGTACAAGTGCTACTGCTATAACAATAGGTAATTCAGGATCAACCACAACAGTTGAAGGTACAATACAATTTACAAACGCACTCATCGCTAATAATTTAACAGCAGATGATAGTATTTCAATTACAACAGATGTAGGTGACGGAAATGCTATTAGCATAGGTCCAGGCGGAACAAATACATTTATTAACTTTACCGCAGATAATATTAGATTTTTTGGTCCAGTTACAAGTGGTATTACTGGAGACTTAAAAGGTAGCGTATTTGGCGACGACAGTGGAGTTATTGTTGATGCTGTCAATGGAACATTAAATGGGAATTTAACTGGTAACGTTACAGGTAATGTTGTAGGTGATTTAACTGGTACTGCTGATATTGCTACAAGTATTACAGCAGTAGCAAATAATACAACAGACGAAACTGTTTACATAGCCTTCCTCGGAGGCGCAACTGGAACACAAGGTATTGAAACTGACACTGCTTTAACATATAATCCAAGCAGCAACGTTCTTACAGCCGGAGGATTTGTAGGTAATATAACTGGTACAGTTACAGGTGACTTACAAGGTAGCGTATTTGGTGATGATAGTTCATTGCTTGTTGATGCTGTAAATGGTACAATACCAGGATACATTAGCATTGCAACATTGCAATCAATTGTTGCTGGCGCAGCAACATACGGAGATTTCCAAACAGCAGTAGCAGCGTTATAAATATATTAAACTAGGAAAAAACAAATGAGTGAAAGAGAATATATTGTTACATTAAAAAAAGGCGTAGATTACAATGCGTTTAATGCAGAAATGATTGCTGCTACCGGAGGCGGCGCAATTCCTAACAGAAGCGCAACAGTAGCAAACGCTCGTCCTGGTTCACAACGTAACACGCACTACATGCTTACAGACGAAGAAGCAACAGCACTTAACAGCGACTCAAGGGTTGTTGCATGCGAACTAAGACCAGATCTTCGTGACGATATTGAAATTGGTCTCCACGCTGTACAAACAGGTGTTTTTGCAAAGTCAACAGAAACAAGAGGTGATAATATAAATTGGGGGTTGCGTAGAGTTAATGAAGCAAACAATCCTTACATAGGCTACACTATCAGTGGTGGTTATAATTACACACTTGATGGAACAGGAGTTGATATAGTTATTCAAGATAGTGGATTACAAGTAGATCATCCTGAATTTCAAGATGCCGACGGAAATAGCAGAGTACAACAAATTGATTGGTATGCGGCTAGCGGACTTCCAGGAACGCAAAGTGCTAACCACTATAGAGATTATGACGGACACGGTACTCACTGTGCAGGTATTGCAGCAGGTAAAACATACGGCTGGGCAAAAAATGCTCGTATATACTCAGTAAAAGTACAAGGTTTAGAAGGCACAGGCGACAGTGGTACAGGCATCCCCATTTCAGACGTATTTGATGTTATAAAAGAATGGCATAATGCAAAGCCAATAGATCCTTTAACAGGTGCAAAGCGTCCAACTATTGTTAACATGAGTTGGGGATACGGTACTTATTTTTACGATGTTGACAGTATAACATATAGAGGCGCAACTACTGCAAGCCCCGATAATACAGGACAGTACAGAGATACAGCAAAAGGTATGATTGGTAGTTACTATAGTCTAACTTTTGGTTATCGATTTGGAATACATGTAGCATCTGTTGATGCTGATGTCGAAGAACTTATTGATGCAGGAGTACACGTTTGTATAGCAGGAGGTAACTATCGTCAAAAAATTGATATAGACGGAGGCGCCGATTACGATAATTACTTCACTAGATCAGCAGCATCATTTTACTTTACGCCGAGCCAAAATGTTTATTACAACAGAGGTTCTTCACCGTTTAGTACTGAAGCATTTATTGTTGGAAACATAGACAGTGATATTGCAGCAAATGGTAGAGAACAAGCAGCAGAATCTAGTGAAAAAGGACCTGGCGTAAATGTTTGGGCTCCAGGAACAAATATTTTTAGTACACTTAGCACCACTAATTCATACGACGACGGCCCTTACCAGTTTAATGATGATTACCTAATTGGTAATCTATCAGGAACGTCAATGGCATCTCCGCAAGTTGCAGGTGTATTAGCACTATGGCTTCAATTAAATCCAGGTTCAACTCCTGCACAAGCTCTAAATTATTTTACAGGGACTGCAAAAACTGATAGGCTTTATACAACAGGGTTTGATAATGATTATACAAATGCTAGAAGTTTGCTAGGTTCTAATAATAGATTTATTTGGAATAAATTTAATAGTAAAACACAACTTTCAATAGGAAGTACGCTAACAGAAGCTCAAACAGACACTTCTGTTATAAAAACATATGCACTGACTGCAAGTTCAGGCTCAGTTGATGAGGGAAATACTGTTACTATTACCCTTACAACAACTAATATTGCACAAGACTCTACTGTTGATTATGTAATCACTGGAGTAAGTTCGGCTGATATTAACGGCGATCTTCTAGAAGGTAGTTTTACAATTGGCGATGACGGTATTGGAACAAAAACTTTTACTTTTGCATTAGACGTAACAGCTGAAGGTGCAGAAACTATGGTACTTGAACTAGTAGGTATAGACAAATCAGTTTCAGTTGTTGTTAATGATACAAGTACATAAGGATAAGACATGGCAATTCAATTAATCAATGTTGGTAGTGTAGCAAATGACGGTACAGGTGATGATCTTCGCGAAGCGATGATCAAAATCAACACCAATTTTGAAGAACTAGATCTTAGAGACGACGAACAAACAACTGTTTCAAATCTTGGATCAGTCGGCGAAGGTCTTTATTACAACAAAGTAAATTACGATCTACAATTTAAAAAGATTGCCGGCTCAGATAAAATTACACTTACCGCAGATGAAAATAAAATTGTTATATCGGCAGATGTAGGTTTAGACACACTTACAATAAACAGTGACAGTGGAAATGTAACGCTTGACGATGTAGCGTCCTTTACTATTGCAGGCGGAGATGGTATTACTACTTCAATTGTTGACAGTACTCTTACTATTGAAAACACTAACATTGCTGAACTAGTTGAAGACCTTACACCTCAGTTAGGCGGCAATTTGGACGCACAAGGAAACGATTTATTAAATGTTGGTGTAGTTAATGCAAGTACAATCACCGGATTTTTTGCAGGAAACATGGAAGGCAATGTTTGGGGTTACGATATCCGTGATTGGGCAGAATGGAATGCTGGATTCGACTTTGGTGGCATAGTTCCAGATTATAGTAGTCTAATGCATTTCTTAGTAACAAACATTGATGTTGATTTAGGAACATTTGGTGCACCGGCTTCTGGAAACATAGATCTTGGAAGTATATGATTCCGATAAATACTTGTAATAAAAGGATTCAAGTATGGCGCAACCGGATAGTTTATGGTCAGTTCCCACAGGTAGAAAAATTGCAACAATGGTCGAAAGATCCGTTGTTAACTTACTACTACCACTAAATTCTGCTTACAATAGTAATGTCGAAGTTATTGCAGGTAGACTGCCTGCTGGCTTGCGTATATCAGAAGATCAACGTTTTATTGAAGGAACTGTTTACGAAGTTGCATATAATACTTCTAGTAGATTTACATTAAGAGCAACTTACAAAGATAAACTAGAAGACAGAACTGTACAAATAGATGTTTCTGGTCCTGATGCACCCGAATGGCGTACAAATGAAGGCTTGCTTCCTGTAGGGCCAAACCAATCGCTTTTCATACTTGATAATGCAATTATAGATTACCAACTTGAAGCAGTAGATCCTGACCTAAGTGCGGGAGATGTTTTAGAATATTTTATTGCTGAAGGCGACGGGGTTCTTCCTCCAGGTGTATCTTTATCACTAGACGGAAGGTTAACTGGAATAGTAGAACCTTTGCTTAGTTTAGATTTAAGATATGTCGGCGGCGGATATGATACATCGCCATTTGCTGGTTTACCTATGGACTATGGTATTTTATCAACAAACGGTTTTAGTAGTTTTTTCTATGACACAGTTGATTATGATTATAACGAACCTTATGCAAACCCTCGAAAATTAAATAGATATTACAATTTTAGAGTTACAGTTACTGATGGCGAAAATTTTGTAAAACGTGAATTTACAATTTATCTTGTAGGCGATGATTATCTAAAAGCAGACAACACAATCATGCAAGTAGGTACAGGTGTATTTACTGCTGATGCAACAAATGTTAGAACACCGGTTTGGCTAACCCCTAGAGATTTAGGATATAAAAGAGCAAACAATTATACAACAATATATCTTGATGTCATACAAAATCAAAACCTAGAAGGAGTGATTGTTTATACACTTGATAGTACTAACGACGACGGCACACCAAGTATACTTCCACCAGGAACAACACTAGATAGTCAGTCAGGTGAAATAACAGGACGACTACCGTACCAACCTGCTATTACTAGAGATCATAAATTTACAGTAAGAGCAACGAGAATTACTACTGATTTAGAAACTGTTTCTATTAATGCAAACTATTACGAAGATACACTATTAGGAAAAGACTCGTTTAAGGTTTACAAATTAGATCTTACCGGAGATATCGACGGAATAAATGATTTAACTGAACTTGTTACTAGAGATATACTTTTAGAAAATAGAACATATCGTGTTACTAACGTTGATGCTAGAAACAGTGAATATGATATTATATTTTTAAGTTCAACATTATCACCAAGTATAAGTTTAATAGTATCACGTACAGCCAAAACTGGACAACCTACAATATTTGTTAACAGATTAAATGAAGCACAAAAAGAAAAATATGCTAACAGAACTATTAGATTAAGTGATTCTGAAGCATATACTATTAGCAGTATTGTTCCTTATCTCGAATGGGATGTGCAACAAACAAATCCTTCAGAAGATGAAATTTTTCCTAGCGGGTCGCCAAGAAGAATTGCAGCAGGAGAAAATTACTTCATCGGTGATTATATAATATATGGTAGTGAGACAGGCGGCAATGATAGGATATATCAAGCCACTTACACACATACTGTTTCTGCACAGACTGATGGTGATGATAATCCTATTGTTGTTGACGGTGTAACACAGGTTGTATTCAATGGTGCAAATTGGACAGAAGTAGCAGAAACAATCGACGAGTTAAGTTTGTCTATAAGAAAAGAAGCACTAATACAAACACTAGAAGCAGCATACGGACATACAGCATACGTAAACATTGTAAATGCACAAAACTGGCGCATAAGAATTCCTAGTACAAGTTTAAGTAGAATTGCAAATAACATTAAACAATTCTTTACATTAGGCGATGATAGTACCCAAATGAATGTTACCCTAGTAAGAGATAACGAACACAGACTTTTGCTAGATACAAATTTAAGTACACAATTTAGTCAAGGTAGAAACATTGGTATAGCATTGTTTAAAAACGATGGATTTTTTGAAAATGTTATTGTAGCAGCGAGAGACGAAGTTGACATTCCTAGTACTCCTAAAACTTTTGAACTTAAAACTATTGGTGAAATTGATAGTGAAATATCTTGGATTACAGATGCAGATTTAGGAACTATTAATGCAAACTTTAGAAGTTATTTAAAATTAGAAGCACAAACTACGGTTCCTGATAGTCCTATGATTTATACTATTAAATCGGGTAAGTTACCATATGGATTAAGTTTAAGTTTCAATGGAGATATTATTGGAGCAGCAAGACAGTTTGAAACTTCAGAAGGTCCTGGATTAACACTTTTTGATAGCGGTAATGCAAAATGGGATGGATATATCACGGGTGTAACTACATTTGATAGAAAGTATACATTTACAGTTGAGGCACGAGATCGTTTTGGATTTACTGCAATTGAAAGAACATTTACTCTAAACGTAGCAGACCTTGACAATGTTGTTTACACTGACGTGTATGCACGACCTCTAATTCCAGCAGATCAAAGAACTGCATTTAGAAACTTTACAAGTAGTTCAGAAGTGTTCCCACCGGATAGTATTTACAGACCAAGTGATTCAAACTTTGGAATTAAAAATCAAATGGAGATGCTTGTATATGCTGGAATAGAATCAACTTCAATAGATAAATTTGTTGCTGCCGCAGCAAAAAATCATAAAAGAAAAACTTATGCACTAGGCGAAGTTAAAAAAGCAGTAGCAATGGAAAACGGAACAACTGATGTTATATATGAAGTTGTGTACGTCGAAGTTATTGATCCATCTAATCCAAAAACAGGAAAAACTAGAACTAGTATTAATATAAACAACAAAAAGAAACTAACTGTCGATAGTATACAATATGCTGTAAAAGATGATGAAAACAGAACCGGAGCAGGTTATGATCAATTACCTGTTTATGGGCGCGGACAAGTTAGGTTTATTTTTGCAGAAGACGGAAAAATTATTGTTACGGTAAGAGACGATGAGCAAATAATTTTTGATGTTGACGATTCTGATTTTGAGCTGGATGTTAGAGAAGGTGAAGATGTTACAGTAAGTTTACAATTATCAGATGCTGAGCCTTATAGATTGCGTCCAGACACTAACACTATTAAAACAGATAGTGATGCAGTCAAAGTTAGCTCTAGCCAAGACAATGTAAGATATATATCTAATATTGATAATATGCGTTCAAACATTAAATCAATTGGAAAAAATGAAAGAAATTATCTTCCTTTATGGATGCGTAGCCCGCAAGATGGTTTCCAAGAATTAGATTATGTTAGTGCCATACCAATTTGTTATTGCAAGCCGGGTGAAGCAGATGATATTATTAACAATATTAGAAATAGTGAGTTTGACTTTAAACAATTTCACATAGATATTGATAGATATATTGTAAGAAGAACTGAAGACTATGAAGATGAAAGGTACATTCTATTTGCAAACTATGCATACAATGTAGGATAAATACGATATGAGCGGAATACTAGGAACACATGATTTAACTGGTGGTGTAACACAATCTATATATCAGTGCGACACTGATCAATTTACAACGGCTAATATTAGCATTTGTAATAGACACAATGTTGACGTTGAGGTAACACTTGCAATTACAGATGCAGAAAATGCTTTTGATGATGCACGTTATATTGAATACGCAACGGTATTAAAACCAAAAGGTGTGCTTGAAAGAAGCGCAGTAACAGTGCCTACAGAAAAGTATATTACAGTTTTAAGTTCGCATAATGCAGTGAGTGCTGTGGCATATGGTATTAGAGCAGGAGATGATATAAGTGTATCTGCAATAACTGATAATACAGATAGTGTAGGGCCAGTATGGGTCACAAGTGCAGATATTACTTTGACTTACAATGAATATAATAATATTGAGCTAGAAGCAACAGATCCGGGATTTGTTACTTACACAGTTCAATCGGGTACATTACCTACTGGAATAACTATTACCGACGGCTTTTTACGAGGAACACCAACAGTACCTGGAGAGTATGCAGTAACTATTAGAGCTACAGACGAAAGCGGTAACACAAGTGACTTAGTTGCAACTCTAGCCGTAGATGCTCTTGTTACACAAAATCTTAGAGCATACTTTGTTGCTGGGGATACAGCCAGTTATCCAGGAACAGGAACTACATGGTTCGATCTTAGCGGTAACGGTTATGATGCAACATTACAAGGCACAACAGCATTTGATGCAGGCGACAGCAGTATTAACTTAGGTAGTACTCAGAACACAACAAACTATATCACTCTCGATATTAACGCACTACAAGGTGCAACTGAGTTTACTATAGATTTATGGTTACAACGAGACGCAGCAAACACAGATTTGGATACATTCTTCACAATGGGTAGTGGTAACCATGCGCTGATGTATCAAAGAGCAAGCAACGGACAAATTGCATTTGAAAACACTAGTGCAACAAACTTTAGTGGTGCATCGTTTACTAACGGAACAATAACAAATCTTGTTATGCGCGGAGTAGGCGGAACTGTATCTTTGTACAAAGATAATGTACTAATAGGTAGTGGTTCAAACACTACTACACTAAACGGTAACAGTACACTAGGTATTGTACTAGGACAGGAAATGGATGCAAACAACGGTAACTTCGAAAGTACACAAAACTTTAGAGGTAGATATTTCGAAGTTAAACTTTATAATAGATCATTAACTACCGATGAGCTAAACGCTAACTACGCGAACTCAAAAGCAAGATACGGATTTTAAAAAGGATAAAAAATGGCAAGTTCAATAATAAGTTCAACAATAGATGCAGCATATCCTGTAGCAGGTGTCGATAACGATACCCAAGGATTCCGTGATAATTTCCAAATTATAAAAGACGGATTGACTACAGCAGCAAGTGAAATTACATCACTGCAAAATAGTACTGCAAAGTTAGATGAAACAAACGATTTTAACGGTACAAACATTACCGATGCAAACTTTATTTTGAATACTGAACAATATCATAATATTGGAACAGTTATTAACAATCAAAATATTAGTTTTCTAAACGGGCATTATCAAAAATTAACTATCAACCCAGTAGCAGATACACTTACACTTACTCTTGCAGACTGGCCTGATAGAGACGGACTTGCAAAAATAACTGTAGAAATTTCTACAATAAAAGCAGATGATCCTGTAGACGACACCGACAAAGTAATAACATGGCTAGGCGAAGGTGGCGGCACCTTAAGAGTAAATCCTGATTTCCCAAATCCATTTTCTTTAAACACACTAACATATGATCAAACAACAGGCGGACCTGCAATAGTTGAATTTTGGACATACAATAGCGGAACAACTGTGTTTGCAAATTGGTTAGGTAGATTTAACACACTCTAATGCATCCGTACATAGATAATATACATAAATTAAACGACAACGAAATAGAAGAAAAGATTTTTTTACTTCGTCGTCGTTTCTTTCAAACAGCAAATCCTGAGTTAAAATCTCAGATACAACTTGCACTTGATACATATCAAGAAGAAGCAAAAACCAGACGTGCTTTAGCAGCACAAAAACAAAAAGATCAAGAATCCGGCGAAAATGGACTTGACAATCTGATTAATATCAGTTAAACTGTATTAATGCTTATGAGAACAGACGAACTAGGTATACCACGATTCTCTAACCGCGACCTTATAGATATGATCTATAGCGGTAATTCTGACAAGGTACATGTTGTACTTTGTACAGAATCAGACGATGTAGACAAATTCAATGCCGCAATGGAAGAACAAGGTATGTCGCCATTGCAAAAGTATATTCCATTAGATGTAGATCAAAAGACTTTCGACGGTGTATGTCAAAGTGAATGGTTTATGCCTGACGAATATAAACGCCTTAATGTAGAAGAATATGTAATAAACAAATGTGAATCAGACATAGAACAACAAAGAGCATTTGCAGAATTACATGAATTTCACAAACGTGGTATGACGAATTTGTTACGCTATATGATCTATCTTGTAGACTTTATGCGTGAGAACGACATTGTATGGGGCGTAGGACGTGGATCAAGTGTAGCAAGTTATGTGTTGTATTTGATAGGTGTACACAGAATAAATTCAAT
>Ga0129351_1000245_pt1 | contig 19979 bp, 9 predicted proteins | sample CPBDNA_8_FD_94423 | JGI IMG/M metagenome (GOLD analysis project Ga0129351, IMG submission 94423) | Freshwater to marine salinity gradient microbial communities from Chesapeake Bay, USA - CPBay_Sum_27_0.2_DNA | ecosystem: Environmental > Aquatic > Marine > Coastal | place: USA: Chesapeake Bay... | reverse complement strand
TGACCCGCTTCCCATCGAGAAGTCGAGGACGGTTTCACCTTCACGGGTGTAGGTTCGCACCAGATATTCGAGTAGATCGACGGGTTTCTCTGACGGATGGGTTCGGCATTTCGGATCGACCACGGGGAAGGTGAGGACGGTTTGAGGGTGTCGCGTAGTCTTGCCCCCTGCCTCGTCCCTCACGTTTTCACCATGCCACAGAACTCCCTTGCTTTTTCCTCTCGCTGATTGCGTCGGCGTGTGACCTTCGCTCATCTGAGGGTAGTAGCGACCGCACTTGCGATAGAACACATTTATCTCCTCATGCGCTCGGAGTGGTTGCCGCTTCGCGTGGAAGAAATTCGTGGCGAGGTTCTTTTGCCAGATCCAACTGTATTTGTGGTTTCGGATCTGGCTCGCTATCAAGGGATGGGTGAACGGTTGTGCGGAGTGCAGCGCGATCACGCCATCCTCACCCAATGAATCCCACAGCATCGGCCATAGCCGCGCCCAATCGAGATGTTTATCCCAATGGCACGCGGTTGATCCAAATGGAGGGTCAGCCAACACCGCATCTGCATTGATTTCTCCGATCACATCCATGCAATCCGCGTTATAGAGCGTAACTCCACGGGGCAGAACAAGGCGCTGGACAGCAACGCCAGACCCTACTGAGTCGTCCGCTTTACCCTGTTCAATCGTCTCCATTTCAATCATTACTGGCTCCCGTCTGGCGTGCGTCAGCTTGATCGTTCTGCTTACAAAATACCGTGACCACGCGAAAACGGTGATTCGTGGACTTCACCATTCCAATCACCGCTTCCACCGCGAAGTCGGCCTTCCGGTACATCGGCAGCACTTGGTCGAGCCACACGACATGGCACCCCGGCGAGAGTCGTTTCCCGAGAGCATCCATGACCTTGTTCCGCTTCACCATCGTCGTCTGGTAGCGTTCGGCATCCTCGACCGAGTAGGGAGGGTCAGCCATCACTAGATCGAAGTCCTCCAATGGCACGCGTTCAAGCGTCTGTGCATCGTCCACGAAGTCGGGAGAATTGTCGGGGTTGATGTCCACCGTGGCTCCCGGCATCGTCTCGGTGTCCACCTTCCCGCTGAACAGGTGTAGCACCCGCTTCTTGTCGGGGAACAGTGCTTTGATTCGGTTCAGGTATCCCGCCGGGTAGCCGCCATAGTAGGTGGATTTGACGCGGTAGTTGTTGCCCATTATCCAGACTCCCTGACAGCGACCATCGCCGCCGATGAACAGACTCTCTGGGAACCCGGTCTTGTCGTGGTAGCTCTGAATCCGGTCGTTCCACCCCAAAGCAGAACAAGCGGATGATGTCCAATTCGCTTCGCTCATGGCATATCCTTTCCGTTACCCATGCAAAAGTTTCAGGTTCTCAAGTTTCGACTGGACTGCGTCCATCACAGCCTCTTCAACCGTGCCGCTGGCGATCAGGACTCGCTGGACGGCATCCGACTTCGCCCCGTTCCGGTAGATCCGGCCCGTCACTTGCTTGAACACTTTGGCGTCAAACGAGGGGCTGATCAGGGATACCCGAGGATGACTTCCGTGGGTGTCATGGAGATTGATGGACGCGCCTCCGGCCGAAGCGTTCACGACCAGTGACCGATCCTTGTCTGCCATGAACCGATCGATCGTTTCTTGGCGGTTCCGGTCCCCGCCGTAAATGGCCCTGCATTTGAGGGAAGCGACAAGCGTCTCCCGGGACTCGTCGAAGTTCACGAAGTTCACTACACTGAACCCCTGCTTGATCAGATCCTTGGTTTCGTCGGCAAACTCGGGCATCTTGAGGGCCTCGGCCAGTTGCCGGGCACGACCCAGATTGACGAGGACCCACTCGGAATCCTCGACAGTCCCGTTCTCGATATACTCGGACACGATCTCCGGGGTGATGTCGAGGTCCTCGTAGATCTTGTTGATCTTGTTCAGGTGCCTGAACTTGACGGGTTCGATGATGATCCGGTTTCCCCGAAACGCCTCGGGCATGTCCTCGACCGTGATCCGGGCACAAGTAGGCTTGGTCGATTCGTACATGTTGGCATGGAGAAAAGGCAGCTTCCGCTTGTTCGTGAACTCCCAACCATTCCATTGGTTCGGGGAGCAGCCGTTCGCTTCCATCCAGCGGTAGAAGGACAACTTGGATCCCTCTGTCCGGGTCAGGTTGTGGAGCCCCAAGGCGAAGCCGAGGGCGCGCATCTCGGTGGGGTCTTCGGCTGCGGTAGCACTCATCATGTGGACCTTATGTCCCTGATACACCAGCGAGATAACGAGCTGTGCGTTCTGGGTGAACATGCCTTGGGCGAAATGGGCCTCGTCACAGATGACCAACGTTCCCTCCGGGAGTTGCCAGTTCATGTTCTTCTTGCCGAACTTGTCCAACCATTCGGTGTTCCCGGTTCGAATCTTCTCCGGGTTGAGCACGAACAAGGGATCGATGTCCCATTCGGCGAGTTCCCGTCGCCAGTGTTCCAAAGCCGCCTTGGGGCAGATGACGGCCACGTGCTTGATGTGCCTGAACTCCAGTAGCTCGCGACTGAGCCACCCGGCCACGACCGTTTTACCCGTCCCCATGTCCGATGAATCGAGGGTGTTCTTCCCGGCAAGGTGGGCGTCGAGGAAGATGTCTGCTACCCGTTGTTGGGCGTCGAACAGGGTTTTCATTTATTACATTTCTTCATGGAAGTAGACAGGGCCGCGATCAGGGTCTCGTGTTCCGGGGAGGCATCCATGATTTCCGAGGCCAACCGAATCGCAGTGTTGAGACCCGCGTTGTAGCCTTCATTCCTGCCCTCGTCATGGATCGCCTTGGCCTTGTCGTGGCCCCCGTGTTCAAGGAGCCGATCCGTAAACAGGGGGATCCGAATGAACTTCCCTTCCGAGGCATCGTCGACTGACCCCCATTTGAATTCCGACGAGGGGCTCAGAGTCATCAGCCGTCCGAACAGGACGCCCAACATCCAGATGTTGGCCTTGTCGTAGACCGCGATCCGGATGGATAGTCGGCTCGGGTAGTCTTCGGATGATTCGTCAAGTGTGATCTGCATAGCTGTGGCACACTCAGAATACAGGGCCCCGCCTCCCTGTCAATACTTTTTGTTTTCTTATACTTTCAGCATAGCCGATGAAGAGAATGCGAAAGTTTCAAATTCACAAAGGGAGCGTGTAGCGAGTTGATAAAAGAGTTACAGGACTGGACAACCTGCGAAACCCAAAGTAAATTACTGCCATGCCGAAGAAAAAAGACCCCAGATTAGCGAGGGCTGGAGTTTCGGGATATAATAAACCGAAGCGGACTCCCAATCACCCGAAGAAAAGTCACGTCGTCGTTGCGAAGCAGGGCGACCAGATAAAAACAATTCGATTTGGGGAGCAAGGGGCTAAAACCGCAGGCAAACCGAAGGCCGGGGAATCTCGAAAAATGACGATGAAGCGTAAAAGTTTCAAAGCGCGGCACGCCAAAAACATCCAAAAGGGCAAAATGAGCGCGGCTTATTGGGCCAACAAGGAAAAGTGGTAATTTTATTTTCCTTTTAGTTCTCCCCACAGATACCGGGCGATCAAGTAGGCGTCGATGAGCCCATCATGCGGGGTCGTAGAGCGGTCCGTGGCGAACCAGTTCTCGGTCGGGACCAACTCCCGGGCAACCCGCTCCGCGTAGGCTTTGGTCATTCCACGTGGAACCTTCCCCAACATCGCTTTGTGCCAGTCATGGACACGTATGGAAGTCGTCGAGTATGCGGTGTTTATGGCGGTCGAACCCAAGATCAGAGCATAGCATATAGACTGGGAACGCATGGCGTTGGAGGACCGGGCGTGGTGGGGTGCTTCCTCGATTCCGATCCGGAGCCCCGGCCCCCACTGGGTTATCCATTCCCGGATGGCGTGTATGTCAGGAATCTTCCCGGAGTGCTGGGCGGGTATAACTGGCATACAGATCCGATCGATAAGGGATCCATCGTGGCCAGAGATCGCGGCAAGGGCACCGCTGAGACCGTTATCGATTCCGACGACTACGGAGTCTTCAATCGGACGGAGTTCGTAAGTTGGCATTGGTCTGAGTTGTAGCTTGGGCTGCGGCGTTCAGTTCTGCGGCGGGAACAATATCCTCAAGGTCGAAAAGCTCGGCATCCCCGTTTCCGGTTTCGAGACGCTCGGCCTCGGCCTGCTCCTCCTGTTCCTCGGGGGAAACATCGATGACCCGGGGGTCGTCGATCACTTCGGCGGAACCGGGTTCAGCGGTCACGGTGACTTTGGTCCGGGTCCGGGTCTCAGCCAAGTTGCGGCGGGTCGGGCTGTTGAGGACATTGATGTCCACGCGGAGATGCCCGTGTCCTCCGGCACCGCCTCCGGCCCGAGAATCCAGACCCAGATTTCGGCGGATCACCTTGTCCAGAATATCCAGCTCCTTGACCGTCTTCGGGGGCCGGATGTTGTCGAACCCATCCTTGAGCAGCTTCATGCCCTTGGAGGCCGCAAACGCCTGATACGCTTCGGCCGGTGTCTCGTGTCCGTTGGCCAGCGCCTCGATGTGGTTGTCTTGGGCGTCGAAGTATTGGCCCTTGGCCACGGATCCCGCCATCCCGGATTCCTCCATCATGTTCTCGGCGATGGACTTGGCGCTGGGCACTTCCCGGACTCTGTTTTTGGCGACCTTGGCCCGGGTTCCTGCCGGGACTTTTCGATCAGATACCTCGGCCGGGCGACCCCCGTCTTGAAGAGGAAGCCCCAGCGATTTCATCCAGTTGCGCCGGGTCGAAGGGGTGATGTCGAGCTCGTTCTCGATCGCCTTCATGGTCCATCCGGCTTCGAACATCTCGACCAGACGGGCTTGTCGGGCTTTCCGCAGCTCCGTGGCGGAGATGCGTTTTCCGGTATCCGAGGGCATAGAAAAGTGATACGCTAACCCCACGCATCGGTCAATTAGTTACCGCCAGTCTTGCCATGTCATCCGCAGCAGCTCCCGCTGAATCCATTTCTTCCACTACCCCGGCCACAGCTCCGGATCCCACGAAGCACACCCCCGGCATCAACCACCGTTGGGAACCTCATCTCGATCCGGACAACCCTGAGGTGATGATCGTGGGCGACTACGAGATTCCAGTAAGTCCGGCGCTGACCGCGCACCTGACGGGGTTCCGGCACCACGAGGATTGGAAGGCCAAGGAATACTATTTCTGGAAGATCGCCGACCTTCTCTGGAACCGGCCCGAGTTCGAAAAGCCCATGTTCGAACGGAACCCGTGGTCCGAATACACGGTCCGGGAGGCCCTGAAAGAAAAGTATCTCGCGATCGGAGGTGCCGCAAACTCGGCCAAGTCTCACACCATGGCCGGGTTCGCGATCATCTCTTGGTTGGCGGATCCCTCCAATACGCTGGTGCTGATCACATCAACCACGTTGACAGAGGCCCGGAAGCGGATCTGGGGATCGGTTATCCGGCTGATGACTGTGATAGAAGACATCGCCCCGTGCAAAATCCGGGACTCGATCGGGTCGATCGCATACAAGAACGAGGGCGGAACCCTATTCGACACGGCCGGGCTGTCCCTAATCGCCGGGGATAAATCCAAAGCTCGGCAGGCATCTGCGAAGTTCATTGGTATCAAGGCCCCCAAGATCATCGTCATCGCTGACGAGCTCTCGGAACTCAGCCCATCGATCATCGAGTCCTGCATGGCGAACCTTTCGAAGAACGAGAACCTTCAGGTCAAAGCGATGTCGAACCCCAACTCCATGTTTGATGCGTTCGGGGACTGGGCGACCCCGAAGGGTGGGTGGGACTCGGTGAACGTTCTTCAGGACGACGAATGGCGGACCAGTCGGGGAGGCAAGTATATCCGGTTGGACGGGGAGCGGAGCCCCAACGTGCTGGCCGGGAAAGTCCTTTACCCCTACCTACCCACGATCGAGCAACTGGAGGAGGACCGAGCGGTGCTGGGTCCTGAATCCCGAGGCTACATGCGAATGGTTCGGGCCATCTTCTTCGACTCGGATGATGAGGAGGTCGTGTTTTCAGAACAGGAGATCGCGAACTCTGGGTCCACGAACAAGGTTCGGGCATGGAACGGCCCACCGAATCGGGTGGCAGGGCTGGACCCCGGATTCACCAACGGGGGCGACCGATGTGTCCTCTACACCGGGTTGGTCGGATACGACGCGGACACCAACGCCATGGTTTTCGAGCTGGAGAACTACCACCTCCTATTCGACGACGCCAACGACAAGACGACATCCCGTAGCTTACAGATTGCTAAGCAGGTTAAGACGCTCTGTACCAAGCTGAAGGTACCCCCGGAAAACCTTGCGGTCGATGCGACGGGGGCAGGGGAACCGTTCTGCGACGTCGTCGCTGGGGAGTGGTCGAACCGGTTCATCCGCGTTCAGTTCGGCGGCAAGGCTACGGACAAGCGGGTCTCGGACGTTCACCGCCGGACGGGAACCGAGCTCTACGCCAACCGGGTAAGCGAGCTTTGGTACGTCGGCAAGGAATTGAACCGGACCCGACAACTCAAGGGGGTCACTCCGGAGTTCGCCAATGAGATCGTCAAGCGGACTTTCGAACTGACCAAGGCCCTGAACAACCTCCGTGTTCGGATCGAATCCAAGGACTCGTTCAAGCAACGGATCGGGCGCTCCCCGGACTTGGCGGACGCCGGGTTCCTCGCGCTGGACGCCGCCCGGACCCGCTACGGGCTTACCGCTATCGAACCGATCGATTACAAGGACAACGACATCCGTCTGAACATGCCCCGGCCCCACCGAAAAATTTCGCACTACGCGGACGCTCTGGAGTCAGACATGGACAGTCTACCCGAGGGCTTCTAATCCCTCAAAATCGAGAAAAACTTCCCTTAGAAATGGTATAGTATGACGGTTGAAACGTCTTCCTATACAATTTCTAAGGGAAATTTTTTCGCCATTTACCTCGAAACGGCCTAAAACCACTGTTCATGTGTTCTCCCCTCGGGGGTGGCCCCTTTCGGAAATTTAGTTGATCGCGGGCCATTTTTCCCTGTGCGATTTTTCGGAAATCGAGTAGTTTTTGTTCATGGCTGGAGAAGACGAGGACATACTCAAGCGGTTGTACATCGACCCCAAGAAGCTCGCTTCGGGAGAACGTCGTAAGGAGATCGACCGTATTTATGATAACACGGATAGGCTGGATACCCGGCTCCGAGTCCTTGACAAGGCCCTAGCTTCAGACCCCGCTGCCCGAAACCCCGACTGGGATTCCTATTTATCCCGAGCAAAAAAGGACGCTCGGGCCGATGAGTCTAAGTCCGAGGCCGCCGAGTCTGAGTCTGAGTCCGAGTCCGAGGCTGCTGAGTATGACGCTGAGCTCGACGCCCAACGTGCCCGGGTAGCCGCCGAGACCGGTGATGGGGATTCCGCAGCCGCTCGTCGGGAACGGCTGGCGGACCGCATCGCGTTGGCCAACGACATGAATAAAGCTCTGTCAGGAGGAGCGGACAGAACCGAGGAACAGATGGCCCGGTTTGCGGCCCGGGCTCTAGCACTGGACGTCGATGCCGGGCAGTTCACCCGGTTCATGGAGCGCCACGGGTTGAATCGTCAGTCTCGCACAGGCCGGGATACGGCGGCTACGCTCATGGATATGAGCAAGGACAACAAGGCGTCCGGGTTCGGGGGTCTTGCCGAATACGACCGGATGCAGGCCGCGAAAGCAGCGGGTCGCAGACTCGGCTGGGATCGCGGGCCGAAACCGCTCAACACGGACGTCGCATCCAATCTTGCGCGCATGGCCAAATCGCAGGAGAAGCGAGGGAATACCTACACGGCTCGCCGCCTCGCGGACGCGGCATCCCAAGAAAAAGTTTCCGGTCGCATGGAAAGCATCATGGAATCGGAGGGCAACCCTCTGTATGACAACACTCGTTCGTCCATCGCTCAGCGCCGTCGCGAGCTTCTTGACCGTTATTGGGACCCGCAGGACGACGAATGAAAAGGGGACGATAGTTTCGTGGCCGCGTCCAAGTAAACGTGCTGACCGATATGCCAGATACCCTTCAATTACTAAACGACCGTCTGTTCGATCCCGATCGGGACATCGTCGGGTTGCGGGGCGATATGTTCCCGGGCTTGTCCGAGCGTCAACAGGATCATCTGATGCGGCGCTATGAGTCCGAGGTGATCCCGCTCCAAGTTGAACTGGAGAAAATCGAGGGTCAGCGCCTCATGAATGAGTCCCGGCGTCTCAGCCTCCGGGCACAGGAGGGCACCTTCAAGGATGCTCAGCGGAAATCCCGAATGACTCGGGAGATCTTGGAGCGGATGCCTATCTTGATGGGAGAGGTGAACGAAATCAGCGCCCTAGCTTCTGAGGATCCGGGAGCCGCTTCCGAGCGCCTCCTCGCGCTTCAGGCGGACAACGCTGATGCCTATACCCGGAACGACGTGTTCAAGACCATGTTCGATGCAACCCAGAACCGGGTATCCCGGACCATGGCCGAAGCCGAGTCCGCCGCCAACAAACGCAGGACCATGGCCGCCCAATTTATTTCGAAATCGGACCCGGCCCTCATCGAACGCGGGATCGCCCTGCTGCCCCGGGATGCCGAGGGCAACCTGTCGGCCGAAGATGAGGAGATGATCCTGAACGCCGAGCTTCTCCGGGAAGCCTCGGAGCGCGAGACGGTCCGCAAGGCCAAGGCTAGCGATGCCCAATCCCGCCACGCCAAGTTCGTGGAGCGGGAGGATTCCTACCTGAAGGAAGCGATCGAAGATGTGGGGGACATCACCTTGACGGCACCGGATCCCATGACGGCATCCGCCGAAGAGTTGGCCGCCGGGAACTATCTGGCGCAGGAGGACGCCGACATCCTCGACCGGTATGTCCGGCAACTCGGAATCCAGAACCCCCACCCGGATCCGATGATGCGTGTAGACCAAGTTCGGGCTGCGCTTATCTTGAAGAGGGAACAGTTGCATAACGGAACCGGGTCCAGTATGCTGTCCTCCAAGATGCGGAGACCGAAGTCCCCCGCTCCCGAAGGGGAGTAGGATTCGTCAAGAAGCCGGGGGCTCCGTCCGAGCTACCCCTGCCTTTTGACGATGGACTACGATTCCCCTTTCGGTGCTTCACCGGGGCTTGACCCCGAATACGATCTCGGAGTTTTCAATTCTGGAGGGGGTAGCTCCTCCCCGGTTCCCGACTTCCTCGGACTGGAGGACTGGGAAGAGGACAACATCACGGATCCTGACGAGGACCAGACTTCCCGGATTCGCCGATACTCCAATTATGTCCGGGAACAGATGCTGGGGGCTGGGGCCTATACGCCGCGCACCGAGGCTGAACTGAAACAAGGTGCGACGGGCCTGCTGTTTGATCGGGGCGTCATCCCCGAAGAGAACCCGGAGCTTCTTGACGCGGCCGGGTTCAACGTTCCGCGTGGCCCGGACTTCGAATCCAAGATCTCCCTGCTCAAGGCGGGCCTCGACTCCTCTGATACCGAATTCGATGCTATCAGCCGTTACGACGCTTTCAAACAGATTGCACTGAAGGCTCAGGAACCCGTTGAGGAGGGGCAGGACCCTGCGTTTGTGCCCGAGTTTGATGATGCGCGCCAAGCCGCTCGTGCCGTGTCGACGAACCCGGTGACGCTTAACAAGGTGAAACGTCGGATGCTTGCGAGCGGAGAGCTCGGGTTCGCCGAGATCGCCGGAATCGATGAGAATGGGGACCCGACTTCCACGATCATGGTCCGGGACGGGGTCGAAAAAGGCAATGCCCAGCAGGCCGTGCTGGAAGCCATTCAAGCCGGGGCCCTCGCACCCGAGCGTGCCGCCGATGCCCTCGCCCAGCTCCAGATGGTCCCGGGACTGGAGAAGCCGCTTTACAAAGTAGCACAGGCCGCCGAGGTCAATGCCAGTGTTCGCCAGATGTTCGGAGAGGGCGCGGGCACTATCTATTCGAAGCACCGGGCTACCATGGAGCGCCAGCTCGCGGATTGGGCCGCAGCCAACGATGTGGGCGCGGAACCCGAAATGGACCTTGAAACCCTCGCCGTGGGGATGGCAGTGGACATGGCCAAAGCCGTGGACGACGAGGGCAACCCGCTGTTCCCGGAAGGGACTGCCTATTCTCCGGAATCCATCAAACTCGCGTTGGAGAAGCAGGCGGCCAACTTGGCCATGGGTCAAGGGAAGCTGAAGTTCTACGACGAGCCGGGATCGGTGGGCAACAACATCCGGTTCCATTCCGACGGGACTCCGTATGCCCACCCGTCCCTGATGGTCAACAAGACGATGTTCAAGCAGGCGCTGGCTGACAAGGCCGGTATGCTGAACGAAGGGCAGATCGCCCAGCTTGAGGCGATGCGAGAGCACGCCCTGATCGACAGGTTCGATGACTACAACGACCTGTTGCAGCGGGCCCCCGGTTCCGTCTCTGAGGAATGGGTCAACTACCGCAACACGCGGATGGCCGCCGGGCACGCCAACGCATCCATTCTGGAGGACTTCCTGAGTGACCCCGACAACTTCAGTGCCCTGAAGGCCCGGATGGGCGGGGTCGGGGCGTCCGTCGTGGATGGCTTCGGGGAAATGTTCGCATTCATTCCCGCCATGACGGGCGCGGAGTGGGCGACCGAGTATCTGGCAGACACCGCGCAGAAGCGGGCAGACCGCCGGGAGGTGGCCCGGGCTTTCGGGACCGAGTTCGGGATTGGTCAGGACATCATGGAGGCCGTTGCGCCCCTCACGCTGGACCTTGCGGCTACTCTGGTGCTTGCTCCCGTGACCGGCGGAGCTTCCGCGGGTGCCTTTGCGTTGAAGCAGGGCGGTAAGCTGTCGGCTCGTCAGGTAGGTAAGGCAATCGTGAGCCGGACGCTCATGAAGGGGGCAGAAGAAACACTTGGACAGGCCGCGGACCGGGCGCTCATCTCCGGGCTCATCAAGCAGTCCACGCACCCGTCGGAAGCCCAGAACATCATCAAGGGCTACACGAAACTGATGTCCTCGCAGGTCCCCACGATGCCCGCGGTTTTCATGACCGCGGCCAACCGGTCGGGGGCGGCGACTTACGGGTCGGTCTACAATACGCTCCGCAATCAGGAGGATTCCGGGCTGACCCCCGAGGAGATGCACCAGAAGGCGTTGGGCGCGGGGCTGACCGCAGCGGCGATCACCGGAACCATCACGGTCGGGTTTACGGCAATCGGGCGTGGTGGTGTCGAGGATCTCGTCATGGCGGGGGCCACCCGTAAACAGGCCCGCAATGTGCTGGCCCGCCTCGCCAACGTGGATGACATCTCCCACGAGCAGTTCACGGAGATCGTGAAGAAAAAGATGGCCGAGGCGCTGAAGCGCACAGGTCTCGGCAAGGACAAGAAATTCGCGATCCCCGGCTTCGCTCAATCCGGGCTCGACGAAGCCTTGGAGGAAGGCGTCGACCAGTTCGCCAATACGTGGGTCGAGGAAGCGTTTACCGGGGCCGACACGATGCCGATGGCCGAGCGGTTGCGGCAGACGTTCCACGCTGCCGTGGTCGGAGGTGTCCTTGGAGGTGGCATGACCGCGGCCGGGTCCGGTGTGCGCCGCCTGCGCTATGATCAGAAGCAGATCGAGGCCAGCCAACTTCGAAAGATCGAGGACGACTTCATTAACTCGGTGACGAGTGGGTTGGAAGAGACCGGCAGCCCCGTTACGGCAACCGCGATCCGATCTGTTCTTCGTGCGGGAGCCCGTGGTCGGATCCGGATGCCCGAGGGCTACGGGGACGAGAACAACACGGTGTCTCGCGACGAGTTTGTGAACGCTCTCTTGGCTACTGGCACCGCCGAGGACACCGCTGCTGCGGAAGCAGAAGCCGCTACGGAAGCTGGAACCGCGGCCCCGGCAACCGACCCCGGCAAGAAGCGCCTGACCCGGGCCGACGTGTTCGGCCTGATCGACCGCAACGTAGAGGACCCGGATCACCGGGTCGAATACAAGGAGCAGATTTCCCAACTGATGCCTTTGCCCGGAGGTGAGGGACCAGAACCGACCATCACGGCTGACGAGCTAATTGAGACCTTGTTCCCTGAGACGCGCCTTACCGAGGACACCGATGCCGCGGGCAAAACCGTGGAAGACCAGACTGCGGATATTCTGGGCGCGTTGGACGAAAGCGTGAACCCCGACTCCGTGTCTGACGCCACACTGGAGTCGGTGGGAGGAACCGTGACGGAAACACAGCCCTTGCTGCTTGAGACCGAGCGCCCGACGCACCCCGACGTCTCCGACGCGGAGATTGATGCGTGGATCGAGGAACACTTCCCGAACAAGGCGGCACGCACCCCATTGACTCGGGAGAACGCACGTCACCTCGGCCACGATTACCTGCGCCAGATGGCCATCGACGACATCTTGGCCCAGCGGCGCGTGATCCGGGGATTTGATTCCCAGCCCGCGCCCGTTGGCCCCGATTACCAGCCGCCCCGACTACCGGGCGGATACATCTCGGAAGCGGACATCGACACGTGGATCGAAGAGTTCACCGCGGAATCCGGGAATTCGGTTCCGCCGCGGGGCACCCCGATGCACGACTGGTATCGGGGGCTCGCCATGCATGAACTGTCTCGCTACCGCCCCCGCAAGACCGAAGCCGAGGAGTTGTTTTCCGAGGACACGATGACGCGGCAGAAGCCGCCCTCGGACCGGACCCCGATCGACCGTGTGATCGAGTCCGAGCGGGACAAGCGGGACCGCAAACAGGCCGAGGCGTATCTTCGGTCCATCTTGCCCCCGTCCGAGATTCCGCCTACCGATCCGAAGAGTCAGGGAGATAGGGAGCGGGTGGACGCCTACGAGAAACGTGTTGACGAAATAGTGGCCCAGATCCGGAGCTTCAACGACCCGGCGCTCGACACCCAGCGGGAGGCTCAAGCGGAAGCGGAGGCCGAGCGGCAGCTTCAGGCACGAGACATCCCCATGGTTCGCCCGAACCCCCGGGCCCGGGAATACCAAGGGCCAAAAAACGCGACACCAAAAGAAAAGGAGGAAGGGAAAGCCCGGTATGAAGCGGACTTGGCCGCCTATTTACGTGAGAAGGCAGCTCTGAAGCAGGAGATTTTGGATACCTTGGACCCGCGCCTAGTCACAGCGACTGCCGAACCGGGAGTCCGTTTCGAGGATCAGGATCTTTTGCCTCTCGCCCCCGGCGGTGAAACCCAACCCGGGGATCTCCTGTCCGGGCAACGGGACCGGGCCGTGCGGATTCGCGAGGTCGCCCGCGCCGAGGGGATGGAAGTCATGTCGCTCGCGCTGCGATCCGGGGACACGTCTGCCTCCCAGCGGGTATCCCCGTTCCGGGACACGGAAGGCCGGTCCGACCTCCAATTCATCCGGTATGTGGCAGGAAAAGGAAAAGACAGGGAGATCCGGTGGGCAGTACGCGAGCCCCTTACGCCCCGAAATGGCGACACGTCCGCATTCGTCCGGCCCATGTCTGCGTCGGAGAAGAAACTCGCAGACCGCATTGCTTCGGAAATGGGAATCGACCCTAACGTGGCCACCGAGATCATGGCCCGCCGGTCTCAGAACCTTCTCCCGGACAAGGCAAAGACGGAAGAAACCCTGCCCCTCACCACGGAAGCCGCGTTGACGCGGAAGGCGGCCAGCGAAAACGAGATGGCCGAAACCGGGTTCGGCCCTGTGGGGCAGGCTATCCGGATGGAGCGGGCCGCGACGGAACTGGCCGGGGAAACTCTGCCCGAGGGTTGGGCCGCGAAGGCGCAGGACGTGGCCGAGGCCAACGCCAAGAACGAGACCATCAACATGCCCTACACTAGTGGGGATGTCCTGACCACCAAGGTGGACCCGCGCAACAAGAAGCGCCGCCGCGTTCTGGTGAACGGGCAAGCCAGCAGCATCTCGATCCTTGTCCCGAAGAAGGGTCAGTGGCTTGTGCAGATCGACGGCAAGAACGTGAACCACCCCACATTTGCCGAGCCGTTCGGCACATCCGCGGAAGCAGTGGACCGCCTGTCTACCAACGCCGCCACCTTGAGCAAGGACCATGGGGCTGGCGTGAAAACCCGAGTCCGGACCTACCCGCCGCCGCAGGACATCCGGGACCAGACCAACGCAGCCTTGGGGTGGGAAACCCCGGCCCCCGTCGCCGTGCCTCCGGTTCAAGAGGTGAGCCCCACGCAGACCAAGGCCCCGCAGGCGGAAGCCAAGGACGTGCCGCAGGATCCGGTGCCCGCCGAGACGCCGCAGGACACGCCCCCCGCTTACGACGTGAAGCGCACCGACTCGCAGATCCAAGTGACGTGGACCACGAAAGCGGGCCATCAAGCCCGGGCCACCGGGGAGATCGTAGCAGATGCCGACGCTGACGGACCCAAGGTCGTGTGGGGCAAATACGAGACGAAGTCGTCCAAGGAAAATTCCGACTGGGAAACACGCAAGGTCAACGCGGGCATGGCCCGTCGATACGTGGACAAGGCGACCGACGGTCAAATCGACCGGATCGAGCAGGGAGAGGAAGTGGCCCCGGGGGAAAAGAAACTTGTCCTGTTTCCGACCACCGACTTTAACGCGGGGACGGAGTCTAGCTTGTCCGATATTTCCCGGGTCTACCAAGGTGAGATCAAGGAGAACGACGCGGGCCAGCCGATCTACGTCGTCGAACTCAAAAACGGGAAAACTTTTTTTAGCAACGAGCCTGCCCTTGAGTTTCATCCCGCGTATTCGACGAAGAAGCCCGCGGCGACGGCACCGGCCCAGACCTTGGACGAACTCAAGGCGAAGAAAAAAGCACTGGGTGCGGATTACACCAAGGCCAAGAAAGAGAACGACGACGCCCGTGCGACCGCACTGGCCACCGAGTTGGAGGAGGTGAACGCTGCCATCACCGCGGCGGAATCCGAAGCAGCCGCTATCGAGGATGCGGGTGAGGTAGATACCGGGCCCGAGGATCTGAGCCCCGGGGACATCGCCGAAACCCCGACCGAGGCCGCAGTGGCACTGGCCGAGTCCAAGGCGAAGCAGTTGATCCACCTTCCCGGATCGCTGCAACTGGTCGACCCGAAAGATGTCAAAGCCGCGGGCAAGAAAGCCCCGACCAAGTCCAAGCTACCCGAGGTCGAACCCGGTCAGCTTATCCGGGTGTATGGTCCGGGAGGTAAGGCAGTGGCGGACGGACTGTTCGTGGGCTACGTGGGGGACACCCCGGCGACCCGGGAATTGTATTTTACCAGCCGCACCGGCAAGGACTTCGCCCTGCCCCCGGGCTATTGGGCCCTGCCGGTCATCGAGTCGGAGCAGCTTACCGCGAAGGCCCCGTCCGTTGCAGACGTCATGGCGGACCGGAAACGTGCTGCCGACGTGGCGAAGGCTCAGAAGGCATGGAAGCGAACCGTGCAGGGGCGAATCCGGGAACGCCAGCGGAAGGCCCGGCTGGCCGAATTGGTCCAGAACGGCAAGTGGACTACCGAGGTGGTGGAAGGGGAAAGCTCCCTCACCATCGCCTTGCGCATGGCGTCCACCCCGGTCGTGGTCCGGGGTGAAGTGGACTTGTCCGAGGAACCGGCGCTCATGCCGAAGTGGACGCGTGAGCGTGTGCCCAAGTCGCCCGAGGCGACGGCCAGCTACCGGGACCGGATGCAGCAGTATTCGTTTCGACAGGGTCAGGTGGCCCGAGAGTTCGCTGCCCAAGGTCAGGTGGCCAACGCCGCCCGCGCCGACGCTTTGTCGAAGCGAGCCGCGGACGTGGTGACGGAAGTCGACAAGTTGCTGGCGGAATACAACAAGGCGCTCCCCGCCGACGAGCGGAAAGGCCGTGACCCCATGGCCGACTGGGATCCGATCGAGCCGGGCTACCGGGTCCGCTTTGCCGACCCGACCATTTTTCCGGTTACCGAGAAGGGCCGGGATGCACTGGCCCGCGCCGAGGAACTGATCCGACTGGGCTACCCGGTTCGCCTGAACAACACCGGGATCTACAAGTTCCCCGTCATGCCGGGAGCGAAGGAGGGGACCTACACCGAGATCTCCACCATGATCGAACACGCCATCCGGGAACGCTACCCGGTGCTGCCGCCACCGTCCGGGGCCATCCGCGTCAAGCAGAAGGGCACCAAGGCGAAGGAGGGCAAGATCGGTTGGGTGGTCGACGACGTGCCTTTCTTCGACAACGATCCGAAGCACATGGCCGTGCTGGTGGATGCGGGGTTTGAAATCCCCATCCCCCCGGAGATTCCCCGGGAGGCGATCAACCCGTCGCTCCAGATCGACCGTCGTAGCGGGGGTCGTCGCTACGTTACGGGGGTCGTGTCTGTGGACCCGACTACCGGATCCGGGCGTGTCCCGGTGACCAATCCGCGGGATAACCACGTTCATGTCCCGGATTTGGATCTCCGGACCACGGACAACTACATCGACATCAACGCCGTGTTGACCGGGTCGCAGGCGGGGCTGTCTCCGATGCAGCGATACGACCAGACCGCGGCCGCCACGTTCAAGGTGGCGCTGCCGACCGAGCCCGCGGACACCGAGCCGGTGGCCGCGGACACCCCGGTGGATTTATTTGCGGACAAGAAGACCCGGTTCAAGAAATCCAAGGCGGGTGCCCCGGGTGCGCTGACTCCGAGTTCCGGGTTCAAGATGGCCGAGCGCAGCCTCGCCGATGAACTGAAAGATCTCGATGATCTGGTAAACGACGCCTACCGTTTCACGTCGGACGTGGACACTCTGAGGCGGAAGCCCGCTTTGATCGGGATGATCCAGCCCAGCGCGGATACGGTGGCGTTCAACGACGACACCACGGACGTGACCCGACTGGCGATTCAGGCGTTTCGGGTGGAGTATGAAGCCGAACTGCGGATGCACCTCCTGCGTCAGCGGATCAACCGAACAATCGCCAAGAATGAGGACGGAACACCCTACCTCAAGCAGCATCGCACGGCAGTGGACATCGCACTGTCGTTCATGCTCCCGCCGGGCATCTCCGAAACCAGTCCGCAGGCCGTGGACTTGGCGCGGCGGTTGTTTATGGCGACGGCTACGGAGAGCCAGTTGAAGCGGGCGGCAGACGGGGACGTGGTCTACGACTTGCGGCGCATCACGGAGCAGTGGCTTCGATCTGAAATCGTCCCGCGGAACCCCAACGAACTGGCCACGCACCGCAAAATCGCGAAGCGAGTCGGTAACCGTCTGAAGGAACAGTTGGAAACGCGGGGGGCCATTGCGGCTATCCGGAACATACGTTCGCTGGATGCGCCTACGCGGGCAGGAGCCGAGGGCCAAGTGTCCGAGTCCTACCTGATGGACCAGATTTCCGAGGGCGAAGTGGCTCACCCCGCGACTGATGCCGCGAATGAGCAGGCCGTCATGGACGAAATCATCGACGAGTTGGCTGGTGGCCAGTTTCGCTCCTTCGCCGAGATGCACGACGCGGCCACCGGAGTGGCCAACGCCGTGCTGGACATGAAGTTGGAGACCGAGGCCGAGGCCGATGGGGCACACCCTGCGGACGCCCTGCCCCCGGCGCTGGCCGAGGTGTTCAAGGCCCGGCGAATTTCCGGTGCGCAAAACACGTTGCTGGACATGGTCGAGCGGACAGCGGACGAAAACCCGGATCTCCGGGCGGCGTTCGAAGATCTCTACATCCACGGCCCTCTCCGCGGAGTGCCCCCGTCAGAGCCGGTCGAGGACATACGGATTTCTACGCTGATCTCGGACACGGCCACGTGGTTGGGGAGCCGGAGTCACGATCTGAACCCGGCGGCGCAAGACTTCTACTCCCGGCTTACCGAGCCGCGGATGCAGGATGTTCCGGGGGCGGACCGGATCCGCACATTCCTGTCGATGCTCACGAACATCGACTTCGAGGTGGTTGGCCCCAGCCCAGTCACCGAGATTGTGGGCCCCCGGAATGCCCCGGTTGATTCCCGTCGTCGTCGAATCCGTCGCGTCGACACCCGACAGAAACCGTCAGTGTTCACCGAACAGGTCATGGACGCCATTCTGGCCGAGGGTGGGATCGACAAGACCTTCGCGTCGTTCCCGCCCAAGGTTCGCCGCCAGATGATGGATGCGTTTGCGCATACGGTGCGTGATACTCTTCTCGCGGATTCCTTCATTACCGAGGCCCAGCAGGATGCCGCCGAGCAGTCCAACACCAAAGAGGCCAAGGCGCTGGGGCTGCAGGACGGAAACCCCGCTTCGGTGTTCGCCGCTTTCGAGCAGATAGCGGACCCCAACTCCGGATACGCACTGCCCCTCCGGATCGCTGCCCGTATCTTGCTGACCGCTCGTCCACTTATCGGGGACGTTTCTTTCCGAATCGTGTCGTCGGACACCCGATTCGCAGGCCGATACGACCCGGACTCCCGGACGGTGACGCTCAACATGCGTGGATCCAACCGCGAATCTCTGGGGTCCGTGCTGCTTCACGAATACATGCACGCTTTCCTGAACGGGGCGATCAATGCGGAGGAGTCGGGATACAACCTGAACCCGAGGCAGAAGGCGGCGCTCACGCAGCTACGGCGGATTTTTGCCGAGGCCAAGCAGGCGGCCACCAAATCCGGGGCCTTGGATGGCGACCCGAGGCTCGCTGCCGGGATGAAGAACATGGACGAGTTCGTCTCCTACATGTTCACTTCCACGAAATTTCAGTCCGCGTTCCGCAACCTTGGGACTACGCCCAGCAGCCGTGGTGCCAAGGTCTCGTGGTTCCGCCGGGCGCTGGATGCGATCATGGAGTTCTTCGGGTTCACCAAGCAGCAGCGGCAGGACACGACGTTCGCCGCGCTGGTGGATCTGGCCTACGCCAGCCACAACCCGGAGCCGATGACGATGCGGGCGATTATCGAGGACGCAGCGGTCCAGACGGAGGGGCGTCTCCACGATGCGCTCGCTCGCCAGCGGGCGTTCGAAGCCTTGCGCCGGAAGGCCGTGAGCCAAGAGACTGTGACCGAAGAGTCGGCAAACGCTACCCCGGAAGCGGTTAGTCCGGTTAAGCAGAACGGTGGGGTGGTCCCTGACTCGGTGCGCCCGAGCCGGGGTGCCCGAAACCAAATCGACATCGAAATCGGAAAACTGATTCAGCAGTCCGGTGAGGTGCCTTTGGAGGTGCCGATCGTTATCTCACGAGAGCATGACCATGCGGCATGGGTCGATGACACCGGGACGCTCTACGTGAACCCCGACCGGTTCGCCATGGGTCTCCGCAACGTCCCGGAGGCGGGGCGGCGAGAGGTCGTCCAGAAAGTTCTCCAAGAGGAACTCGACCACATCGCGTCCATCAACGCCGTGTCGCCGAAACAGATGTTGGCCTACATCAACTCCTTGTCCGAGGAGGACATCATGGACACGGCCCGTGAGTATCTCGGCGAGGATTACGAACTGCCCCCCGAGGGTGACCCGGTGCGGGCCCAGCACATCGCTTCGATCGCCGAGGAGCGCCTGCGGATGCACGTGCAGAAAGTCCGCAACGGGGTCACCTCCGAGGAGTCTTTTGATTTCTGGCGCAAGAAGCCAAGCCGCCGAACCGCGTTGATGCACTACCTAAAGCAGTGGATTGCTCGTTGGGATAAGCGTGCAGCCAAGCGGAACCTGACGCCGCTGGAAGCCAAGCTGGTGCAACAAGTCGTGACCGAGGTGAAGCGGCTCAAGGCCAACTACCGCCTGCCCACGCCGATGGACGGGCACGTCGACATCGAGACGCTGGAGCGGAACGGGGCTATCGCCGCGAAGCAGCTTGACCCGAAGACGGTGGCCAAGAACACCAACAACGAGGATGATGACACGAGTAGCGAGGAGCAGCGGACCACGTTGCCGAAGGACGGCACTTCCGTGATCGGCGTGGCCCCGGTCAAGGCTCCCGAGGATCCGGCGCTGCTGTCGTTGGAAACCGAGTCCGCCGAGGTCGAGCCCGAGCCCGAGCCCGAGCCCGAGCCCGAGCCCGAGCCCGAAGCTGAAGCTGAAGCCGCACCCAAGGCCAAGGCCAAGGCCGAGGCCAAGG
>Ga0129351_1000244_pt1 | contig 20045 bp, 8 predicted proteins | sample CPBDNA_8_FD_94423 | JGI IMG/M metagenome (GOLD analysis project Ga0129351, IMG submission 94423) | Freshwater to marine salinity gradient microbial communities from Chesapeake Bay, USA - CPBay_Sum_27_0.2_DNA | ecosystem: Environmental > Aquatic > Marine > Coastal | place: USA: Chesapeake Bay... | reverse complement strand
GGTTGGAGGGACAGGATCCCCGTGTTAAGGAGTAGAGATGGCAGTTGGTCGCATATCCGGTCCTCTCTTAAAGTCGAATCTCGTTCGAAACGGGATTGATCTGGCTTTTGAGACGGACTTATTATACTTAGATGTCAACAATCAGAAGATTGGTATCAAGACAAGTTCTCCTCAACACGAGTTAGATGTTTCTGGAACTACACGAACAAATAATCTTACAGTATTAACTAGATCAGATCTAGCAGATGTTATCATTGAAGGTAACACAATTTCAACACAACAAAATTATCTAAATCTAGGTACCTTTGACAATGTAGTATACCAAAATAAATTGCGTGTTGATAGCATTGACATTGAAGGTAATACTATTTCAACCAATGATAGTAATGCTAATATAGAGTTTAGACCAAACGGCACTGGCACTGTAGAAATACTAGCTAATATGAATGTAACAGGAAACATTCATGCAACCGGAAGTATTACATCAGACGGTGATATTACACTAGGTGATGCAGATACAGATAATATTGTTTTTAATGCAGAAGTTGCAAGTGATATTGTTCCAGATGTAGACAATATCTATCAACTTGGTGAAGTTGGTAAACAGTGGTCGGATGTATATGTAAACAATTTTAATGCAACATCTATTACAACCACAGCACTTAGCGTAAATGGTATTGACCTAACACTAAAACAAGGAAATATATATTATGTTGCCGAAAACGGCGATGACACAAGTGACGGCGATCATCCTCAAGCACCATTTGCTTCTATACAAAAAGCTCTAAGCGTAGCAACAGGGGGTGACACTATTCACATTTATCCTGGAAACTATACAGAAACGTTTCCAATGACAGTGCCAGTTGGTGTTACAGTAAAAGGACACAGCATAAGAAGTGTAAATATTTCTCCTACTACTGAAACACGCTACAATGATGCATTTTTAGTCAACGGTGAAAGCACTGTTGAAGACCTAACCATAAAAGATTTTTATTCAGGCGGTAACTATTTTGCAATTACAGATATTGTTGATGCTAACACTATAAAAGTAAATGTTGGTACTGCGCCTTTTGCTCACACATATGTAAGCGGAGGTACTGTAGATTTTAGTGACAGCACAGCACCAGTCGGTGTAACTAATGCTGTATATGATCATACAACAGGAGAATTAACACTTGACCTAGGGGCGCCACATGATAGTTATGTAGGACACAGTGTATTCATTTCAAATCTAACATTTAGTTGTAACAGTGACACAAGAGTATTTCCAGACAACGGTTGGGGCTTCCGTTTTGCAACTGACTTTGAAGTAACTACCCGTTCACCATATATTAGAAACATAACAGTAATAACCAAAGGCACTACAATCACAGCAGATGATCCAAGAGGATTTTTATCAGGTGATGCTGGTAAAGGTGCTTATGTAGATGGAGCATATGCTACTGCAGCATCTCGAGAAGCTGCTATGTTGTTCCACAGTGTTACATTTATTACACCCGGTGTTGACGGGCTTGTAGCAACAAATGGCGCAAGAATTGAATGGCTAAACTGTTTTACATATTTTGCCAACAGAGGTTTATATGCTTTTGACAGCAATGATGGATTTGCAGGCGATGGTAAAACTAGAATTAGACTAAGTGGTCTTTTGGGTGCCGCACCAGCAGGCGGACAAACAGTTACATTTACTTCAACAGACGCATCAACTGTTATTGGACCTTTGAACATTGAAAGCGTAGATGGCGGAGATATACTTGTAATTGATGGTAAAAACACACAGTTACTTGGATTTGATACCACTCCTCAAAGTATAACATTTAGCGGTGGAGGATCTGCAACTACTATAGAAAATATAGATGTTAGAGACTTTGGCGCAGAAGTGCGTATGATAGGATCAGCAAACGTATATGGTAATTTTGGATTAGTTGGAGACGGTGAAGGCGTTATTGTATACGCTATTGGGCAAAATTTAGCCTATATCGGTAATGGCAAAGAAGTTACCAACGATCCTGAAAGCGTAAATCAAGCTAATGAAGTTGTAGAAACAAATGGTGCAAAAGTAAGGTACAGTTCAGTTGATCACAAAGGTGATTTCCGTGTAGGAGATTTATTTTATGTAAATCAAGACTCTGGTACTGTAGAATTTAATACATCCTCTTTAAATATTACACTAACAACAGGAGCAACATTTACAGATGGCTCTAATACAACATTTATAAATGGTGAAAGAATTGACACTGGCAACATTAGAATCAGTGGAAATACTATTGAAAGCACAGCAGGAGATTTGATATTTGAATCTGCTACTGATCAAATTAATCTTGAAAACAATGTAACAGTTGATGGAAACATAGATGTTACTGGAGACGTTACAATTGGAGGAAATATCACACTAGGTGATAGCGGAAATGATAACTTGCAAATTGTTGCTGGTATAACATCTGATCTACGTCCAAACGTCACCAGCACATTTAGTTTAGGTGCTTCGAATGCAACCTGGAGTAATTTGTTTGTGGATACTATGTTTATTGATGATTTAGAAATCAATACAAACTATATAAAAAGCACAGTCAGTAATGCAGACATAGAACTACGAGCAAATGGCACAGGTAAAGTTTATTTTCCTTCTAATGATGTGCAAATTGACAACGATTTAACAGTTGATGGAACCAGCACACTAGGTAACACAAACATCACAGGCACAGTAACTCTTGTGGGATTACACACACAAACTGGTAATGCAGATATATCAGGAAACGTTGATGTAACACAGGATTTAACTGTAGGTGCAGCAGCACAGTTTGAAGAAATACTCATAGACGATAATATTATCACAACAACTAGTTCAAATGCAGATCTTGAACTAAGAGCCAACGGTACAGGCAATGTTATTATACCAAACAATGATGTTGTAATATCAAATGATTTAACAGTACAAGGTACAACAAACTTTGTAGATTTAATTAGCTCAGGTACAATCACATCCAGTGAATTTAGCACAGGTGATATTGTAATTAGAGAAAACTTTATCACAACTACAAATAGCAATAGTGATTTGCAGTTACGTGCAGCAGGTACAGGAAGTGTTGTAATAGACGACATAAGCATAGACAGTAATATTATTTCTAGTACAGCAGATATGGTATTAACACCAGGTAGTGGTGTAGTAGAAATAGACGGAACTGGTGCTCTTACTTTACCTATTGGCAACGATGCGGCTAGACCAGCGCCTGCAGCAGGACAAATTAGATTCAATAGCGAACAGTCAAGGTTTGAAGGCTATAACGGAAGTAATTGGATTCGTTTAGATGGATTACAGGATTTAGACGGTAATACACGTATTACAGCAGAACTAACACCAGGTGCTAATGACAACACAATAAGATACTACATCGACGGTGCTGTTGTAGCAGATATGAATGCTAGTAGATTCAATACAAATCGTGTAACCGTAGATGATATTGAAATAGATGGTAATGTGATAAGTAGTATTACAACTAATACAGACCTTGAGTTCAAAGCAAATGGTACTGGTCTTGTAAAATTTGAAAATTTAGGTTTTACAGATAGTACTATCAAAAATACAGTAAATGATGCTGTTACAGTTTTTGAAAATACCGGAGACGGGTATGTCAAGTTTGATGGTACACAAGGTGTTGTATTACCTGTAGGCGGAAACGCAACTAGACCAACAGGTGTTCAGGGAATGATCCGTTTTAACACCGATGATTCAAGGGTTGAATTATATGATGGAACAAGTTGGGTATCAGTAGCAGGTGCTAGTGGTGGTATTTCTTTTGCTCAAGCTGAAGAAATAGCAATAGAAAAGGTTTTAATTTTTGGATAGATAAATGGCAACTATATTAAAAAATACAGTAATAAAAAATTGCGGCACAGTACCTGTGTTGATTTATGAAACACTGCCAACAACAAGGGTAACTATTCTTGGATTGAGTTTTACAAATCTTACAGACCAATTTATATATTGCGATGTTTTAATTAAAGATAATACCAGTGTTACAGGCTACTATTTAAAAGACAGTATTTTGCCAGCTGGAACAAGTTTACGTGCTGTTAGTACAGGCGAAAAATTAGTACTAGCACCTAGCAATCAATTACTTGTTAGATCAAGTGTTGACGATTCAGTTGATGTGATAGTCAGCTACGTGGAGATAACATAATGACATATTATATAGGAACAAGTCCAACCGATGTTATTGATAGTTTTATCAAACGTTATTTTTATGGACTACGTAGAAACGAAGACGGTGAATTATTTTTAATGAAATCTGATCAGCTTTCGGGCGGAGATGAAAATATTGTTGTTGTTAATAATATTGGTATTGCTGAAGAAAACTATCTTGACTTTGAAGAAGGTATAGATTTTCTTAGCGGTATAGACGAAAATCATGATAAACTATATGACAATGTTAGATATCCACAATTTAAATGGGACAGTAGAAGTTTGACATATTTCATAGACCCAACTGACGGACAGTTTATACAGAGATTGTCACAAGCATATGTTTACCCTGAAAACATATCATCACCATCGTACAGTGATGGCGACGAGTCAGCTGTTTTAACAGACCCAACACCATATACACCGAACGGACAAGGATACTAAGATGGCAGAGTTTTCACTAGATAGATTTAAGTATAACTGGAAAGGCAATTGGACAGCAGGCGCTGATTACATCAGAGACGATATTGTCAAAGTAAATGGTAAAAGTTATGTTTGTATTGTAGGACATACAGCAAGCCCATCATTTAGAACAGATCAAGAAGCCGTTGTTCCAGGATCTAGTCCTCCTATTCCGCAACCTCGCTGGATTGTAATGACCAGTGGTAGAAGTTTTGTTGGTGAATGGCAGACTAGTACAGATTACAATATAGGAGATATAGTACAATTCCAAGGTTCACTATATGTTTGTCAGGTAGCACATGCTTCTACAGATTTTCATGTAGATGCACAGGGTGTTGATCAATCTTTAATATCAAACAATTTTAAATGGATACTTTTTGCAACAGGTCAAAGTTATATAGGAGATTGGGCAGGATCAACAAGTTATGGTTTAAATGCAGTTGTAAAGTATAGCGGCATTTTATACAAATCGATCAAAACACATCTAAGTTCAGGAAGTTTCGAAAATGACACAGATAATTGGCAAGTATTTTATAACGGTTATGAATATAAAGGAGCCTGGACAGCCGATACAGATTATAAACCTAATGATCTAGTAAAATATGGTGCTTCTATATTCAAATGTACAGAAACACACACTTCTCAAGATCCAGAATTAGATGACACAAAATTCCAAATAGAATTTCCAGGTAGCCAATATGACAATGATTGGGATTCAGAAACTGCATACAACATAGGCGATATTGTTAGATATGGCGGATACTTGTACTATGCATTAAACAACAATTTAGACAGCAATCCTTCAAAAGTTGAAGTTAGTGATACCGAAGATAGTACAATAGATTGGATTGTTTTATCTAAAGGATATAACTTTAGAGGAACTTGGCAAGGGTATGATGTAGGTTATAAAACCGGAGATTTAGTACAACGAGGCGGCGAACTATTCCGTGCAGTCCGAGATGTTTCAATAGGAGATGGTGACGGAAGTTCATTAGACTATCTTGATGATGAAGTTTGGGAAAGAGTTTTACCAGGAAAAATATTTGCAGGTCCTTGGCAACCAGACAGAATTTATTCAGTTGGTGATGTTGTAATTATATATGGCAGTTCATATGTGTGTAACCAAGAACACTATGCAACAGATAGTAATTTTCCTGGAGATAACGGAAGTGGATATTACTACTGGGACTTGCTTGTACAGGCAGGGCAACCGGGTGGACTGTTATATACGGGTGATTTGCTAACCTTTGGTTTAAGCAGAAGTCTAGGAGCAGGACAGTTAGGAGATGGTTCTACTGTAGGAGATGTAAGAGTACCAATAGGTAATGAAGGACAAGTACTTAGTGTATCTGATGAACTAGAAGTGTTTTGGCGTAATACATTAAATGATACGGACACAGTTTTTGTAGCATCAAATGGTGTAGATGCAGAAGGATACGGAGTAAGTCCTAGTAAACCTTTTAAAACAGTAAGATATGCATGTCAGTATGTTGAAGACAATTATGTTCCTTTAAAACCTGCTAAGATTTCTGTTGCAACAGGAAGATATGAAGAAGTTGGACCAATCATTGTTCCTGCGGGTTGTGCTGTTGTAGGAGATGAATTAAGATCAACAAGTATTGTTGCAAGCACTCCAAAAACATCCTATGGTGGAAATTACATAACACGACATTTTGACGCGATTGATCACCTAACAACAATTATTTTTAATGTGCTAACAGGTATAAGAATTACACCATCAGCAGGAAACACAGTGGAGCAGAATTTAACAGTTCCTGCTACTGACCTAACTTCTGTAAACTACATAATTGATATTTTAACTGATTATAAAAACTATATAAACTTTAGAGTTGCATCAGGAGATACAGATCCAACATTGTCAGGCACGAATACACTTAATTCAACTCCCAGAGTAAATGCAGGAACAAGTATTGAACTCAACAAAAACTTTTTAGCAGAAGAAGCATACAGATGGCTTGTATCTACATATACAAATGAAACTTTTATTCAAGATCAAGTTAAAAAAGATATTCTTTACTATTTAAGAGCAGCTAAAAGAGATGTTCAGTATGATGGTAACTATCAAACACTTTTTGCTGCAAGACGTATGGCCAACAGTGTAAACGGGTCACAAAATGATGATTTATTTTGGATGCGAGATACTACTGGCTTGAGAAATATGACAACTGATGGGTTAACTGGAACTCTAAATCCACCGGGAGTATTTTCTCAATATCAAAGACCAACAGGTGGCGCACTAGTTGCATTAGATCCGGGTTGGGGTCCAGCCGACAACAGGACTTGGATTGTAAATAGATCTCCATACCTACAAGGTGTAACGAATATAGGAACAGCTTGTGTTGGTCAAAAAATCGACGGTTCATTACACAACGGTGGTAATCGTTCTATGGTAAGTAACGACTTTACACAAGTTTTAAGTGACGGCATTGGAGCATGGGTTTTAAATAATGCTAGAGCAGAACTAGTTTCGGTCTTTACATATTATTGCCAGGTAGGATATCTTGCAGAAAATGGCGGCGTCATTCGTGCAACTAACGGCAACAATTCTTATGGTACCTTTGGCGCAATCGCAGAAGGTAACGATCCTAATGAAGTTCCTCAATCAGTGACAGTTAATAATAGAAAAAATGAAGCTCAAGTAGAATCAGCACTGGCTGGCGGATCATCAGATAAGATTTTTGTATTTGAATATTCAAACGCAGGACAAGAATATACATCTGCTAGTGCAGAAATTATTGGTGCAGGTGCAGATGCAAGAGTTGAATTTACTGATTTTAGAGATGGTGGATTAGCAGAAGCAAGATTGATTAATACAACGGGATCAGGATCAGAAGGCGGATCTAATTATCTTGTAAGACAAAATTCTGCACAGGTTACTATACCTGCAGATAGTAGGCTGATATTAAACACCAACGAAGAAACTCAATTTGATACAGAAATTTTAGGTATGCGCCTTTTAATTATACAAGGTACAGGAGTTGGTCAATATGGTTATATTGCAGCTTACAATACTGGTAGCAAAGAAGCTACAGTTAGAAAAGAAAGTACTAATGAATTAGGTTGGGACCATGTAGTTCCAGGATGGCCAATTGAAGCAAATCTTGATAGTACTACTACATACAGAATTGAACCAAGAGTATACGCAAACCATCCAGGATTTACTTCTACTTACGGAAACTTACCGCAAAGTAGAACATTTATAGATTCTGAATTTGGAGACTTAACAGCATTTTATTTTAATGTAGCACTTGCTAACGGTAGTGCTGGCGTACAAGATGCTGTAGAAGTAGCAGCAACTGTAAATATTACAAGAAATGGCGAAGTATATACTGTTAATTTAGTTAACCCTGGTGCAGGATATGCAGTAGGAGACGAATTAACTGTTTTAGGTACAGCATTAGGAGGAGCAACACCTGCAAATGATTTAGTTATTACAGTTACAGAAACTACTGAAGACAGTTCAAATACAATTACAAAATTTTCAATAAGCGGAACAGCAAGAAGTGGTAGATATGTTGCTATTGCCGAACCAAACTTTGTTGTTTATAGTGATGACGCTGTAAACTGGAGTGAGTCTAATTTAAGTGCAGTATTAGATTACAAAAAATTAATCACCGGCAGAAATAGATTTATTGCACTAGCAGAAAATACAAACAGCTATAGTTTTAGCTATGATGGAGTAAACTGGGTATCTCGTACTTTGCCAGCGGATCAAAAATGGATAGATGCTGTATATGGAACACCAAACAGCACAGGAAGATTTGTAGCAATAGCAGAAAACAGTCAAACTGCTGCGTATAGCGGCGATGGTTTAAATTGGACTTCTACCAGTTTGCCAGTTGGTGATGACAGTTCGGGCGATCAGTGGCAAGGTATTGCTTACGGACAAGACCGATATGTGGTTATTACCGGTTCTCAAACAAAAGATGTTGCATATTCACAGGATGGTATAACTTGGTTTAGATATGATAATGTTTTGCCTGCAGGAGAATATACTTGGATAAATTTAATCTATGGTAACAACAGATTTTTAGCATTTTCTAGCAATGGTGATGTGGCATATAGCGTTGACAGAGGACAAACTTGGCAACTAGGTACATCAGCACCATCTTTGGACGGATCGACTACAATGGTCTGGCGAGATATAAAATATGCTCAGGGTGTTTTTGTTGCAATATGTGATACTGGTGGAAAACTATTTGGAGATCCAACTGGAGCAACAGTAGGACCAACCACATATATGGCAACAACAGAAGATGGTATTACTTGGACCGAAAGAAATCTTGAGTATCCTCAATTATGGAAAACTATCATGTTTTCATCATTGAACAATGAACCTAAATGGATTGCACTAGCAGATACTCAAATATCTAATGTTGTTGCTAGAATTTCTACAGGTGCCCAAGCAAAGGTAAGAGCTGATGTAACAGCCGGATCATTCAACAGAATCAAAATATGGGATCCAGGTAGTGGTTATACTACAGATCCTACTCTAACGGTTGTCGACACCCAGTTTGTTTCAGAAGTTGAGTTTGATACCCGAAGAGGAAATAATGTATTAGCTCAACCAGATTTTGTTGACAGAGGTGCAGGATATAAAACCAGCACAAGTACAATAACTATAACAGGTGATGGATTTGCTGATATTATTCCTGAAGATCAATTCCTTACACTTGATGGAGTAAGTGCAACAATACCAGGACCGGGAGTACAAATTAGAATAGAAGGTATTTTAGATGAAACTACTGATGATCCTGAAGATTTGAAACTGTTTGTAGGTGTCGGTGCAACTGATTTAGGAGATGACGGTTCAGGTAACGGCACAAGAACTGTTAGATTTCAAATTTCTCCTAGCATGAAAAATGAATACAACTTAGAACATGCTACAGCAGGAACACTAAACACAGGGTACAGTCAGTGTCGTATATCAGGTCATGACTTCTTAGATATAGGAACTGGTAATTTTGAACAAACTAACTATCCTGAAATATATGCAGGTGGTGCATTCTTTACTGCTGCACCTGAAAACGAAGTTCTTGAAGTAGATGGCGGTAGAGTTTTCTATGTAAGTACAGACCAAGATGGTAACTTTAGAGCAGGTGAACTATTTGGTGTTAATCAGGCTACAGGTGTTGTTACTATTAGTGCAGAGTTTTTCGATCTAGATGGTTTGAGTGAACTATCTTTGGGAGGAGTTAGACTTGGTGGTACTGGTGCTGTTGTTAATGAATTTAGTACTGACCCAACATTTAGTGCAGATAGTAACAATATTATTCCTACACAAAAGGCCATTGCTACATTCTTAGCTGCACAGTTATCAGTTGGTGGTTCTGATCTTGAAACAAACCAGATTACAGCAGGCCAAGTACAGATAGGTTCAAGTGAGAATATTATAACAATGACCGGAGGTAACTACCTAAACTTTAATAGAGTTGTAACATTTGATGGAGCAGATACACTGGGAAATAGAACTGCATTACAAGGAACAATACTGAGTCAAATGCTGTTTTCAAGGAACTTTAATGACACAGTACAATAAGATAAATAACATAGCGGAGCGAATAAATGGCAGAATTTAAACTTGGTAGAATTAGATTTGTATGGAAAAATGACTGGGTAGCAGCAACTCAGTATTTTCAAGATGATGTTGTTGCATATGGTGGTAAGATATACATCTGTGTAATAGGTCATACTGCCTCTGCTAATTTCTTCTCCGATTTTGATGTAAGCCCTCCGAAATGGAATCTAGTTAGTGATGGACAATCTTGGCTAGGTGACTGGCAACCAGGTGTAGATTATGTTGTAGATAACATTGTTCGTTACGGTGGTAGATTATACATTTGTCAAGAACATCATACTTCTGCAGAAGATAGTACAACAGGACTAGAAGCTGATATTGCAAGTTGGGAATTATATGCAGAAGGCTTAGATTGGAAAGGCGATTGGTCAACTAGTTTTGATTATAAAGTAAGAGATTTTGTTAAATATGGCGGATCAACTTATGTTTGTAATCAAAATCATATTAGTGCAGCTACTGATGCCCTAGGATTAGAAGCAGATTTATCAAAATGGGATTTGTTTAATCAAGGATTTGATTATAAAGGAACTTGGACTGCTAGTGTTAGATACAAAGTAAATGATGTTATTAAATTTGGTGCAAATACTTGGATAGCCACAGTATATCACACATCTGCTGCGGCGTTTGCAACAGATAGTGCAAAGTGGTCAAAGTTTGTAGATGGTTTTCAATATGAAGCAAGATGGACTGGACCAGCAAGTTATCAACCAGGCGATGTTGTTTCGTATGGTGGTAATCAGTACCTAGCAAAAACAGAAAATTCTGGGCTCCGTCCTCCTACTAACACTGATGATTGGGATTTGTTTAGTGAAGGTATTAGATTTATTGGAGATTGGGGAGATGACTCGTCTAATTTCGAATATGAAATAGGTGATTTAGTAAGACTTGGGGGCTACACTTATAGAGCAAAACAAGATCATACAGGACAGCAACCTCCTAATTCTACATATTGGGAAAGATTCAATACAGGTATAGACTGGCGCGGAGAATGGTTAGACGACCAAGAATATTTCTTAGGTGATGTTGTACGCTACGGTGACAACTCATATGTTTGTGTACAAGGACACATTTCAGAAGGTGATGATTTTAGTACAGAAACGCCTACAGACCCAGGCGGCGGCGCAGAAAATTCACGCCCGGATTTAGATGTAAATGGTACATACTGGAATTTATTTGTCATAGGTAGTGAACAAAGTGTTTTAACTACTACAGGCGATCTATTGTATTACGGTGGAGCAGGTCCAACAAGATTACCAATTGGTACAGATGGACAAATTTTACAAGTAAATTCATCAGGTGTTCCTGAATGGGCGTCAATAAATTCTGCAGATGACGTTTATTATGTTGCAGAACATGGGGTAGATAGCCCGGCTCCTACATATGGTAGAAACATAGATCGGCCATGGAGATCTATTCGTTATGCAACACAGCAAGTTGAAAAAGGAACCAAAGCGGCAAATGCTGTTAGGTTGTTAGAATTGAACAGAAGATTTATACAAAGAGAAATAGTAGAATGGACAGATTATCAAATCGCAAATAGTATTTCGCCATTTACAAGTTCTTTCTCGTATAATAGTGCAAAATGTGAAAGAGACATGGGTCTATTAGTTGATGCATTTATATGGGACCTAGCACACGGCGGCAATGTAAGATCTCGAGAAGCTGCACTAAGTTATGTTAACGAAACTGCAGGTTCACCTTACTTAGGTCAAAAAACTGAAACAGCAGCAAGTATTGCATACGGATTAACACTAATTGAAAAAGTGTTAAAACAACAAGCACCTGCTGTAAATTATCAAACAACAAATGGTGACAATTCAACCGCTATAGTTGAGCAGTATTTTGAAGCTGCACTGGGAGATCAATCTATAGTAGAATACGAAAGTATTGTAAGTGGAGGGAGTGCCGTTGCAATCGGCGGAGGATACTAATGGCAACAATATTTGAAACAATAACAGAACTAAGTGGAATCGTTACCGATGCTATAGCTGCAGGTAACGCTAATAACATACCACAAAGATTAATAAGAAACACACTTATAAAAGTAAGCACTGGACGATATTATGAAGTGTTGCCAATTATTGTTCCTGCTGAATGTTGTGTGATTGGTGACGAACTCCGTTCAACAAATGTGCAACCAAGAAAAGCAAGTAATTCCTCATTAACTCCTAGAGATGATTTTAAGTACACTTATTATAGCTTAGACCGTCTTGAAGAAATTATCGATGATGTAGTTGGGGGTGTTGCAGTATCAGCAACAGCTGGAAATACAGAAACGCAAATTAGAAGCTGGCCTTATGCAGAAACAGACGGTCCAAAAAATGCTTCTAAGCAACTTGCAAGAACAATTAGAAGAAGAGTAGACATTGGTCTTGGAGATAAATTTGAAGCTAATTTAACAAAAGCATGGGACATGTCAGATCCTAATTATGGATATGCTAGAGATACAATTATACTCAACAAAGAATTTTTAAAAGCAGAAGCAACAGCATATATTAGTGAAAACTATTCGAGTGTCAATTACAGTAGAACAAAATGTAAACAGGATATAGGATTTATTATTGATGCGCTTGCCTACGATCTAACATATGGTGGCAACTGGCAAAGTGTAAAAGCTGGTGAAGCCTATTGGGAAGGAACTAATTTACAAATTAATTCGAGCGAGAAAACTGCTACACTTGCTGCTTATGGATATTTAAGAACTATAACGCAAAGTGTAAGCAGAAACACAACTGTTACTCCTGCACTCAATAGCACAGTGTCTCAAATTACATCTGGAAAAGAAGGTTCGATAGCTGCGGCAAACACTATTAACTCATTGTTTACCGATATAATAAATATCATCACTAACGGAACTGGTACTGTAAGTATAACTTATCCCGACACAAGTAGTGTAGATGCCGCACTAGTAAATGCAAGTACTGCATTACAAAATGTAAAATCTACAGTACAACAAAATACAATTGACTTTATTAACGGCCATTTTGGTAGTTTCCAATACAATAGTGCTAAATGTCGCAGAGACTTAACAAATATTATTACAGATACTGCATATGATGTAGCACTAGGATCAAACTATAATGCAGTATTTAATGGTAGAGCATATAACAGGCCAAACAATGCATATAATTTACAGGAACAAAGAATTGAAACTGTAGGTGCTATTAGAAATGCTAGAGATGGACTTAAAGAAAGTGTAACAGATGACGGATCATCTGCAGGCGGTTCATCTAATGCAAGTACAAGAATTAGCACTGCATTTGACGAGATTGTAGACATGATTAACAACGGACTGAGTGCAGAAAATGCTCTTAGTTATCCAAGTCCTGTGGGTGTTGATCAAAACAGAGTTGATGCAAAAGACAATCTAGTAGCAAATAGAACCTTTATTCAAGAAGATGTTGTAGCGTATGTTAATAATACCTACGGTGCTTTAGTTTATAATGAAGGTAAATGTCGTAGAGATGTTGGATACATTGTTGATGCATTGTGTTATGATATACTATACGGTGGTACTCAAGCTACAACTAGAATTGCAGAAAGTTATTTTGTTGACGGTAATACACAGGTTTACGGACAAGAAACAGAAACTGTAGCAGCATACAATCATGCAAAAAGTATTATAGGTACAATCATTCAAGAAGGAACTGTTACAGCACAAAGCGGACATACTGAGATACAGACTAAACCAGGAACTCCTGCTACTGCAACTGAAGAAGCAGAACTTGATGCGAAGATTGATATCATTACAGCAGCAATTACAGCTGGTAATTTAGATAGCCTGCCAGCACCAGTATATCCAGATATTACATGGGCCGATGCAGAATATCAAACAGCTCATAGTAATATCTTTAGTGATTTGAATAATGTCATTACAGATACTATACAGTTTATTAATACTACATACAGCGACTTTAATTATAATCAAGCAAAATGTTCAAGAGATATCGGACTTCTAATTGATGCTGCTCGCTACGACTTTATGTTGGGCACAAATTTTGCAAGCATGAATGCTGGTTTAAGTTATCTAAGACAACCTTCAGCTAAAATTGTAGGCAATCAAAAAACAGCTACACTAGCTGCTAATGAATATGTTAGAACTCAATTAGTTGCAAGTGTAGGCGGAAATGCAACAGCTATTGCAGGAATTAATACAGGTTGGGAATGGGTGCAAGACATTATTTTCAGTGGAAGTGCAGAAGGTAGTAACACACAAACAGCAGATGTAGAAATATACAATGCTACCCGTCAACTAGAACTAAACAAAGAATTTATAGTAGACGAACTACTAGCATATGTAGATAATAAATTCCAAGCAGTTGTCCAAGGCATGATAATGACTGAAGAAATTGGTCCACCGCCTGTAGACGGACAGTTTGTTATCGATGATACAAGTTGGTTATTTGAAGGTATGGCTATTAAATTCCAAGACGGAGATGATAGTTCTCAGTCAGTTGAAAATGCTGCATTGGTTGATAACCAAACATACTATGTAAAACAAATCACAAGCGATACAACTTTTTCAATAAGTGATACACAGTATGGCACAGTAAAAACTCTTACAGACTGGGGTCAAGGTTTTAAAGTAATGAAAGCATACGAATACAATCGTGTGTTGTGTGCAAGAGATGTTAGAGAACATATTGATGCAATTAAATGGGACTTAACATGGCCACAAGAACAATGGCGTACATATAATAAATTTGGATTTGATGTTTCGCTTTACTTGCCTGCTAGTTACAAAACTAGATTGGGTGCTAGATATTATGTTAATTCTGTACTTGGATCTCAAGAAGAAGATTTCTACTACTTAAGAAATGGTACAGGGTTAAGATTACAAACTCTTGAAGGATTACAGGGTGATCTAGGACCTGCAAACGCTTATGGAACACAAAGACCTACAGCAGGCGCTTATGCTTCACTAGATCCAGGTTGGGGTCCAGATGATGAGCGTGTGTGGATTACAGCAAGATCTCCGTATGTACAAAACTGTACAACATTTGGATTTGCTGCTGTAGGACAAAAAATTGACGGCGCACTACACAACGGTGGTAATGATAGTATCGTTTCAAACGACTTTACACAAGTTATCAGTGATGGTATTGGTGCATGGTTGTTAAATAACGGCAGAGCAGAACTTGTGTCAGTGTTTACATACTATTCCCATATTGGATATTTGTGTGAATCAGGCGGCAGAATGAGAGCTACCAACGGTAACAACTCTTATGGTAAATTTGGTTCAGTTGCAGAAGGCGTTGATGCAGATGAAGTACCAGTTACTGCTATTGTAGATAACGAAAAGCAGTACAATGCTGTTGTTTCTAATGTGTTTACAGACGCCGTAAATGAAATTTTACAAATAGAATATTCACATGCTGGTAATGATTATACAGAAGCAAAACTAGATATATTTGGTGTTGGCGACAGTGAAGAACTTGTTATGGAAGAATTCCGTGACAAAGCTGTTCAGCAAACAAGAATCATAGAAGTTGACGACTCAACTGGAAACCCAGATGCAACTGCTGGTGGTAGTGGATATCTAGTTATCACAAACACTGCACAGACAGGAAGCTCAACAAGTATCACACTAGCAGCTACAGACGGTAATAGTAGTACTGCATACCCGGGTATGAAAGTTTATGTAACTTCAGGAGCTGGTGCAGGATTATTTGGAATTATTGACACATATAATTCAGGATCAAAAGTAGCAACAGTAATTAAAGAATCAGACGGTACAGCAGGATGGGATCATGTTGTTCCTGGAACAGCGTTTGTTTCTCCAAACAGTTCATCAATTTACTTGATAGAACCGAGACTATCGTTTACTGCTCCTAGCCGTAGTGATACTACAACTACAGTAACCAGCGATGTGTGGAATGATTTAGGATTTATGGAAACATCTGCACAGTACAACAATGTAGCTGTAACTACACAAAGTGATGGTTTAGGTGCAACATTTGATGTAACCAGAAATGGAAGCAAATACTACTTAGAATTAAATAGTGCAGGAAGTGGATATACTAGACTTGATACTTTGACTATTGCCGGAACAAGTTTAGGTGGTGCATCTACAACTAATGATATTACAATAACAGTTACTACAGTTAATTCTGTAACAGGTGCTATTGAAGAATATGACTTTAGCGGATATGGTAGACGCGGATACTTTATAGCACTACCTGATGGTGGAACTGGAGCATTAAGTTCTATAGATGGAACTACTTTTGTAGCAAATACACTAACAACAAGTGCAACATGGTCAAGATTTGCTAGTGGACTTATTGACGATGGTTCAAGTACATTTAAACAGAGTTATGGAATAGCTGCAGGAATTTCAGGAGGCAGCACAGTAGTCAACTATAGTCTTACCGGTTTAACGGGCTCTTGGTCAGCACCTGGCACACAACCTGCATTAACAGGTACCCAGTGCGATATTGCTTTTGGACAGATTGACGCTAATACAGGAAGATTTGTTCTTATAGCAGATAATGATCAAGATATTGCATACTCAGATGATGGCGGCGCAAGTTGGACAACAGTTTCAACAGCTTTACCTAGCACAGGCTATACAGCAATAGCATTTGGTGCTAAGAAATGGGTAGCTATAAAAGCCGGAAGCCAAGAAATGGCATATTCAACAAACGGTGGAGCAACATGGACTACTGTTGCGGCAGGTATGCCAACTACCGATAATTGGGTAGATATTGTTTATGGTAAGGGAAGATTTGTAGCTATATGTGACGATACAGATGCAGGTGCTTACAGTTTAGATGGAACAGCATTTACAGCAACTACTATTACAACTGATGGAGCAAACACGCCAGTACGCATAGCATACGGCCAAGGTACATTTGCAGTAACTACTACTGATAACAACACACTTGCATATTCAGAAGATGGAGTATATTGGACTACACCTTACGCTATAACAGCAGCTTCATACACAGGCGGCCTAAAAGCAATAGGATTTGGTAATCCAGACAAAGAGCCTGTATTTGTTGCAATACAGACAGGTACAACAACTGCTGCTGGTAGATTTAAACTAGGATGTACAACACGAGCTAGAGCAGGTGTTGCAAGTGAAAAAGTATTTGAGGTTAGAATAACAGAACCTGGTTCTGGTTATGGAAGCACACCTCCAACAATGACTATTACTGATCCAAACAATATTAACGAAGCACTGTTTACTGTGAGGTTAAATGACGGAGTACTAGCACAACCAACATTTATTTCAAGAGGTAGTGGTTACTTGGCTGCAAGTGCTGAAATAAACAGTGATAACAGCAATGGTTTTGCTAACTTCCTACAAGACGGACAGTTTGTTGCAGTGAGACAGCTATCAGCTGTACCAGTAAATGGTTCGAATGTGGTATTTGATAGTTTGCCAGGAACTGTATTTAAACTGGTTAATGTTGTCAGTAGAGTAGGAACCAAAGATGGATCTTACACAGCATTCTTGCAACTATCGCCAAATATGGAAATTGAAGACGCGGTGCCTAACAACAATGGTGTTACAATGCGTATTAGATTTAGTCAGGTGCGTTTAACAGGACATGATTTCCTAGATATTGGAACAGGTAACTTTGATGATACAAACTATCCAAACAGTGTTTATGGTGATCCTGTAAACGATCCAAATCAAGCAAATGAAACTGTAGCAAGCAATGGCGGTAGAGTGTTCTTCACAGCTACAGACCAAGATGGTAACTTTAGAGTTGGTGATCTGTTTAGTATTGAACAAGCAACTGGTGTTGCAACATTGAACGCTGACGCATTTAATATTGCAGGTCTACAGGAACTTTCACTAGGTGAAGTTACACTAGGTGGTAACTCTGCTTCGATTACAGAATTTAGTACTGATCCGTTCTTTACTGCAAACAGTGATACTATTGTACCAACACAGAGAGCTATTAAGAGCTACATTGAAGCTCAAATTGGTGGCGGCGGTGCATCTCTTGTTGTTAACAGTGTGACAGCGGGTGATATTTTTATTAACAGCACACAAATTACTACGGTTAGCGGCGCAACGATAAATATAAAAGCAAATGTAAACTTTACAAAGAGTGTGTTAGGTTTACCACTGGCATACAATTACTTTTTAAGATAGGAGAAAATAAATGGCAACAACAGGAATATTAGGAACGCCTACAGATGTACCGGCTACTACTAATACCACAGTATATACAGTGCCGTCAGATACTTTTGCTATTGTTACAATTAACATAACAAATAGATCAGCGGCTACACGAGATATAAGAATAGGACTAGCAGCATCTGGCACACCGTCGGCTGGCGAATGGATTGAATACGATACCGAACTTGTATCAAATGGTACACTTGAAAGAAGTGGTGTGGTGTTACAAGCAGGTAAAAATGTCGTAGCATACGCAAACAGTACTGACGTTAGTGTTATGGTGTATGGAATAGAAACAGCAACGACATAAGGAGTTTTAGATGCGTAGAATAACAACAGGTATAGTAGGCGGACCTATTTTAGGACAGCTATCAGCTTTTCAAAACACAGTTTCGGGTGTGGTTGCTAACCAAGATATTACACTGACTCCTAGTGGTACAGGCGAGGTAAAAATCAATTCGCATGTACAGATCCAAGGCAATGAAAGTTTAAAGTTTGCTGATGCAGACAGTTCTAATTGGATTGCATTCAAAGGCGAAGCTAATATTAGTACTAATGTAACATATACTTTTCCTGCTACAGGACAAACCAACGGATATGTGTTACAAACAGACGGTAGTGGAACATTAAGTTGGACAACTCCTGCACTAGATATTACAGATCAATTAGCTGATACTGCTACATATTATCCTGTTATTCTTGATGCAAACAGTGGAGAAACTACAACTCTTAACACTAGTAGCTCTAAATTAAGTTTTCAACCTAGTACAGGTAACTTTACAGTTTCAGGACAGGTAAGTGGCGGCAGTGCATCGTTTACAAACAACATGAGTGCAGGTTCAATTACAGAAACATCAAGTATTGCGTTAAAAGAAAATATATCTCCTATCGAAAACGCACTTGATAGCATAGTAAAACTTGCAGGTAAAATATACGATCGTAAAGACGGCAGTTCAAAAAACGAAGCAGGACTGATTGCAGAAGAAGTAAATGAAATTATACCAAATGTTGTAAAGAAAGACCAATTTGGCAATCCAGAATCTATTTACTACTCAAGACTAAGTGCTTATTTAATTGAAGCTGTAAAAACAATTAAAGAAGAAATTGATACTTTAAAAGGAAAGTAAACTGAATGGCTACTTTTAACCTACAAACTAACTTTGATGATATAACATTACCAACAGGCACCACAGCCCAAAGGCCGGGAACACCAACTTCGGGTATGTTACGCTACAATACAACAATATCATTGTTAGAATATTATGACGGGTCTAATTGGAGACCTGTAACAGGTTATAGTCAAGGAAGTATAGGTACAGGCGGCCAAAGCATAAGCATCAAAGGCGGCAGTGTAGTACACATGTTTACTAGCACAGGAAACCACACATTTACTCCTGCATTTACGGGATATGTACAGGTGTTAGTCGTAGGTGGCGGTGGCGGCACTGGCGGCGGTTGGACCGGTGGCGGTGGCGGTGGCGGAATGATTTTTAATAGATCATTTCCTGTAAGCGCAGGATCAAACTATGGTGTTACTGTTGGTGCAGGTGCAGCTAGAAATAACAGAACTAACGGTGGCAACAGTGTATTTTCAACTATCACTGCTCAAGGTGGCGGCTACGGCGGCTGGTGGGATGGCGGTAATGCTAATACCGGCGGATCCGGCGGAG
>Ga0129351_1000243_pt1 | contig 20151 bp, 23 predicted proteins | sample CPBDNA_8_FD_94423 | JGI IMG/M metagenome (GOLD analysis project Ga0129351, IMG submission 94423) | Freshwater to marine salinity gradient microbial communities from Chesapeake Bay, USA - CPBay_Sum_27_0.2_DNA | ecosystem: Environmental > Aquatic > Marine > Coastal | place: USA: Chesapeake Bay... | reverse complement strand
TTGTCTTGTTGTTTTGTCTTTTGGTGTGTTTTATTTTAAAATAATAGACGCTATTTGGTTGGGATGGATGCTATTATCAGTCATTATTTTTACTTGTTCAAGATATTTCATTTCATCAGAAATTGACATATTTGTTTTTCGCAATGGATTTTCTTGATTTATAGGATAGCGTTTATTGTAAATACTATTAAATTTTTTTAATAATAATTGTTGAATAGACATAATAAATGCATTAATTTCTTCATCTTCAAATATTTCCCATTTATTGTTGTTGTAATAATAAATAGAATCACCTATTTTCTTTATTGGAGAATCATCTCTCTTAAGAAGTGTTTGTATAATACTACTCAATCCTTTCAGCATTTTTTGATTTAAAATAATATTCACATCACTGGTTTTGATATTTAATTTTGAAAACCAGTCATTATAATTTTCGCATTCTCTCTCCATTGTTGTTTCAACATCTTCAACTTCTTGTTTATTTAAAATAGTAAGTGTTTCTTGTTTTGTATATGAATTATGATTTTCTGTAATTTTATGTTGTGTGGTTAATACATTAAATAATTTTGCTTCCAGTGATGTGATTTTACTGCTCATTTCCATCATCATCTTCATCATAAATGCTTGTGATGGCATATCATGAAAATCATCCATTGTTGTAGTCGGATTTTTATGTTGACTTTTACAAATAAAACAATGTGTTTCGTATGCACTTTCTGTCTTATATTGACGATAGCAGATTGGACATGTAAATACCATTACATATTTTTTATTGTATATATTTTTTTCAATTATTTGAAAATAATAATAAAATAATAATAATAAAATAATAATAAAATAATATATATAATGACTGAAAACAATTCAACATGTGGTTGTGATTCTAAAAATATCGGTATTCCTACCCAAAAATTTGGATTATGTGTTCCAAATCAAATACTTATTGATGCAAGACAGCGAAAAATACAGAAAACGGTTGGTGTTTCATCAGGTGAATATTCAATGAACAAGAAAATGGTAATGGCATATGGAACTAATGGAAGTAATTTAGATAATGGAAATGCTACAATTAAAAAACATGACTCATATGAAAGATATTTAGCTAGAAAAACTGGGAGAAGAGTATTACGCGAACAAAGTGATGCAACTCGTGCTAGTGCAGCTATTAGTGGCGGTAAAGTTAAAAGATTTGGTTTGTTTAAGCATTGTCCATGTTAAAAAAATTATTATAACTAAATAATATAATTAAATAATATATAAATGCTATTTAATTATGGTAAAAATAATCTTAAAACTGCAGGAACAAAAATTATAGATGTAAGTACAAATACATCTTCCAATGTTACAATGAGTATGTCTGGAAGTTCGCGTTGCAATGGTTATTCTATGCGTTCATCTATGCATTCAAAATCAAATCCTAAGACCCGTTGTGGTGCTTGTGGTAATAGCAATCTTTAAATATTTTAGATGGATTATGGATGATAGATTATGGATGATAGATTATGGATATATGAAGCGTTCCGTTTAGTCGGCGTGTTTATGCGATAATTGGTGTCTTTAGTTGTTTTAATTGATTGGCCAATTCTTGTGTTGTTGTGTATACAATAATTGGTATATTCAGTTCTTTTGCTTTATCTGTTTTTGCATTGCTGTAGTCTGGTGAGTTGATATACACAACTTGCGTTTTTTTATTAATTGTTGAACCTAGTGGAATGCTTTGTGATTCTAAGAATGCTTCTAGTTCTTTATTACGGAAACCCGTCATTACATGTGGGGGCTTCGCGGGTCCTTTTGGTTGCATTGTTGCTGACGAACTTGATTGTTGTAATGATGACAGATAGTGTGTAAGGTTTGCTGTTTCTATAAATTCTAATACTTTGGGGATATTTTCAACAAATGGTCTACATGTTTTCTCTGCAACACCTTTTACTTTTATACATTTTGCTATCTTTTCTTGTTGTGTTTCTTTTGATGTAATTATATCTGGATACATATCTAGAATTGATTTAATCGTTTTTACGGCGATTCCTCTTCCCAGAAGATTTGATGCTGCCATAAGACGAATCAATTGTACTTTAATCTGCTCTGGTGTTTTATCTTTTTGATTATAAATTATATTTTGAATATTTGAATAGATTTTATCTGCCTTTTTCTCCTTGAATCCTTCAACCGTTAGGAAATCCGCTTTTGTCATTTTTAATACCTTCTGTGGTGTATCAAAATTCGCTTCTATTAATTTTGTTGCAATACCCTTCCCAATTTCAGGTACTTCCATTAATTTAAAGAATGTTTCTATGTTTTTAGCCTTTACTGTGTCATCACTGGTATAATCTTTTAAAATAATATCAATATTTGATTCTGTCCATTCATAAGAACCTTCTGGTGGCATTTTTGCTTGAGGAGCAGGGTCTATTACTTCTTCAATATATGGGATTACATCTCCACTGCGAATTAGTTTTACTTTAGCCCCTATACCAATTTTATTATCACGAATAAAAGCACCATTAAATCCTGTTGTATATTCTATTGTTACACCACCAACTTGTACTGGATCTACACGAATTCTAGGCTTCAGATAACCATCTTTACTTGGTGACCAAATAACATCTACTACAAAAGTCTCAGCCGTCTGGTCGGAGAGAACCATCTTAAATGCAAAAGCGTGGTCGGGATTTTTGTTTGTCCTCTCATATAATTTATTATGTGTTACTATGACACCATCCATTTCATAATTATAATTTGTACGCCATAATTTCAATACTTCTGAGAGCTGACTAATAGTCGGAGAATTTTGAGAATAGAAAGCATTCAGCGGTGTTTCTTCGCCATTTATTGTACCAATAAGCTTCATTTGTTTTGCAGGTTCTAGTACTGGGTCTAAAATCTCGTAACATATGAAATCTATATCCTGATATTTTTCAATGTTTTCTGGTGTAAGAAGATTTTTTGTTTGATTTACAATTCCTGAAACCAAATTTCGTGCATTTGCAAATTTGTTTGCATATTTGTCTTGAAATATTTTTTTTGAAAGTAAGAGTTCTCCTCTAATTGCAATTTTTTTGTCCAATAACGGTTTTAATTGTTTTATATATGGTATCATGTGTGAAATATCCTGTCCTACCTCACCATTACCTCTTGTGTAAAGTTTTGGTTTACCTGTTTCATTATAAAACATCCCACTTACACCATCTAGTTTTGCTGTAAGAATATATGATGTTGCTTTTCCATCGGTTTCTTTTGATAGTTTTGGATATTCTTTATACCATTGTAGAATCGCTTTTTCGGTCTTCTTTTTATTCATACTTGGCATTGGATATGGCAATTTTACTTTCACATCTTCAGGAAGATTTTGTGGAAGCTCTGCACCAATTTCAAATTCTGTATCTGGATATTTATCTTCAATGTACTCTTTTAAAATATCATATTCATTATCTGTTAATACAGGCTGCGAATTAAAATATTGTTGATTGGCTTCTTTCACCATTTCCATTAGTGTTGGTTTGTTTTGCTTTTCTAGAAATGGTTTACCTTGATTGCGATATTTTGTAATGTTTGTTGATGCTTTTGGTGTGGATGCTTTTGGTGTGGATGTTTTTGGTGTTGATGCTTTTTTTTTAATTTTTATCGCTACAGATTTGTCATTAATTCTCTCTGTTGGTTCACGATATTCCATGTCAAGATAATTAAATATATCTTGTTCGGTTTTAAACGATGCGTTTGGGTCTATTGAACTTAATGGCTTACCTGTTTTTGCAACTGTAAATGCATGTTCATTTAGTGAAAGACCATTTTTCAGTGCTAGACCGCGCATTGCTGTATTGAAATGTTTACTACCCGTGAAATATAGAATAGCAAATGCATATTGTTCCGGTGGTGTGTAGAGGAAATCAATCCTACGATGTAAAGCTGATGGAGGAATATGTCCAATCACAAGACATTTTGTTTTACCTTGTGCCAAAATATGTTTTATATTACCATTACCACTAAGTTTTGTGATGATATTTTTAAATAGCTCTTCCTGCTGTTTTTGTGTTTGTGATGGTTCTGTTGTAGTAAATATGACATCAATATCTCCTGAATCTTTTGCCCCACGACGGTAGCTTCCCACAATTTCAAATTTGAGTTTTGTATCTGGTGTCACCTGTGTTGTTAGAATTTTCTCAAATTTTGTAATCTCACTTCTTGGAATTCTCTCATTGATGTCTTTGTAATACTTGAGGCCAATTTTTTGTTTTTCATTAAGCAATTTGCTATCATCAAAACTTGCTTTAATAAGTTCATCAATATTTGTTAGTCCACTTTTTTCAAGTTCCTCTGCTTTTTTGGGACCAATTCCGTAGACATTTGTAAAAATGATTTTTGGAGTATTTTTCATATCTTCAAGATATTGAATTTTTCCTGTTTGTATGAATTCTGTTAATTTTTCCTTTATTCCAGAGCCAATATTTGGAATACCATTTAAATCTGATGGTGTCGTGATTTCTGTTTCCATTTTTTCTAAAGATGTTGCTGCTTTTTTGTATGCATTAGCTCTGAAAGCCTGTCCTAATTTAATTAGGATTTGCTCCATTTCATGTGTAATATCAATTAATTCTTGCCGCATTTCTTTATTTTTAAATTGGATATTTTTTTAATTCAATTTAAAAATAATCTTTCCAGAATGAGGGTCTAATTTGTTTATTTATTGGTTCTGTATTTATTTTTGCTGCTTTAATTTTTTTTTCAATAAATTCCTTCTCGATAAATTCTTTTGAAATAAATTTTGATTTTTTGTCTTGTTCAGGTAATGTATCTAAAGTTAATAGTTCAGTTTTATTATTTTTTTTCACCATATTATATAATGTTAAGATACTTTACTAGAAAAGATTCCGAATATATTAAAAAAAATGGTGAATTAGTTCATGAGAAAATAAGAGTTATTCATTCTGATGGAAAAAATATTGTTGTTGAAGATGATGGAGAGATATATAAAATTCCGATTGAATATATTGATGATACATTAGACTTATTTAATATGCCATATGGTAGAGATATTGATTTAGATAAACGATTAATTAGAGATTTTAATATTACTAATAGTGACATGACTACACCATTTAGTATTTTTTCTCAACAACCGCTTCACACAAATAGTAAAGATTTTTTTCGTACTTTGTTTCAAAGCGATGCAATGGATGCTGGTGATGCAATGGATGCTAATATAAGACTTAATACAGTAAAAAGAAAGAGAAAAAGCAGAAAGAAAATTCCGAGTGGTAAAAGACTTCTTGTCAAAAAGAATAAAACAAATAAAATAAAAAATTGAAATAGTTTTTTAGGTTGTTATGTTGTTAAATTAACAAGATGACTACTACAACTGTAACACGCTCAATGAAGTCGGAAATTACCGAACATATTGATAGTTTGTTTTTGCAAGAGTTGAACGCAAAAAATAGTAAACAAAAGTTATTTATTAAACGACTTACAAAGCTTTTGGCATATATTGTAATGCAAAAACATAAATCAAAATCTGCACGAGTTGCGGGTGAAGAAACTAACTGCATGGATAATACCGAACTATGTAGGAGTCTATCATTACTAAATGCGCATGAACGCGATTCTCATATAAGTTTTCAAGAATTTGGGCATATTTATGATGTTGATGGTGACAAAACATTCACTTCTGTCACAAAGTATGTTCATGGATTTGCAAAACCTTTTAATGCTAATGAAGTTATTGCTGGAATGCGTAAACGAGGCCTCTCACCAGAATATGAGGGTATGACTGACGCAGATATTCGGAAAAAATGGAAATTAAACGGTATTGATGCTAGTACTCGTGGTACAAAAATGCATTACCAAATTGAATGTTACTTTAATAAATTGGCAATTACAAACAACTGGGATATTGATGAAAAATCATGGAAAGAAAATGATTTACAAGTGGAATTAGGACAGTTTAGGAATTTTATTGATTGCTTGAAAGAAGAAGGGACATTATTCCCATATCGTACAGAATGGTGTGTATTCCATGAGGAGCTTAAATTTACTGGGAGTATTGATATGGTATTTAAAAACAATAATGGAGGATTTGAAATTTATGATTGGAAACGCAGTAAAGATATTAAGAAACACGGATTTAATAATTTTGTTAATCCTGCGCTTGTTCATTTACCTGATTGTAATTACTGGCATTATACTATGCAGTTAAACTTGTATAAATATATTCTTGAAAACAAATATGGCTTGCGTATTGATAATTTGTATCTGGTTGTATTTCATCCAGATAATGGTCATGGGATTTTTAAGCGTGAAAAATGTCCTGAAATTCAAGATATAATGAAAGAGCTTTTTGAAAATACAGGACGAATGTAAAATTTATATATAATTAAGATATTATTTAAATAAATAATATGTTATAATACTATTATAGGTTATGTTTCTTGACGAAGTATACAAGTATTTTGTAAGTACTTTTATTATTGGTTGTGGATTTTTTATTAGTTATAAAATTGTGGATAAATTTGTCTATCAACCAATGCTTATTGAAGGCGAAATAAGTGATGAAGAGCTATCTGAAGAGGAACTTAGAGAAAGAAAAGTTGCTCAATATTCAAATAATTATTTAGAAGAATATGATGAATTGGAATATACCGATTTGTCGGATGAAGATTATAAGAGACTATTGCGTTGTTTTTTGATTGAGAATACACCACTGGGTGTTGTAAAAATGTATTACTCAAATGACGATGAATCGTTTATCTATTGGTCTGAAAAGCAGGTTCCTTATAAAGTATTGGAAGCTGTCTCTAGAAAATATGTTATTGATTATAATTGCAAGAATGTGCATATTAATATGAATGAAGAATTAGAAAAACAGCGTCAGCTATTAATGAACACTAAAAATGATGTTGAAGATGCTAAGGATGGAGCGGATGCAGCGGATACAGCGGATGCAGCGGATGACAAAGATTCTGGTGATGCGAAAAAATCTGTATTTGCTAATTTTAAAAAATATAACAGTGGGGGTTCTAAGACTTCTGTTAGCAAAGTAGGTAATAAAGTAAAGACTAAGAATGTTATTGTTTGTGACCGTGCGAATCGTTATTCATACCGTGGTGTTTATGATGAGAATAAGAATGTTGTAAATAAATTTCCAAATGCAGATGAAGTTCCTGAAACGAAAAAAATAAGTGTTTCTGATTTTCTAAAACATAAAAAAAACTATTCAAGTCGTTATGATGAAAATAGTAATTATGATAATAATTCTGATGTCAGTGATAAATCCGGTATTAGTAATCATGAACATGATTCTTCTGCCAGTGACGGGTTTTGGAGATTTTTAAATATTAGATATGTAGCAGAGGATTTAAATCAATCTCATGTCACTGAATATAAATCTGAAGAAGTATTGGATGCAAGCGGTTGTTTCTGGATAAATGGTAAACAATATGCTAGTCGCCAAACTTATCATAATGCAATTGTTAGTATGAATACAAATGCTGGTGTTTCTAGTACTGATAAAGATAGTGATAACTCATATGATGTACTTGAATGTGAAACAAATAATGATAGTAACAAAATTCCTGATTCAAGTACTGATTCTGAAGACGATGAAAAAAATGATGTTGTTGAATCTGGTATGCGTCATCGTACTAATTCAGTAGCATCGGATGTTTCTAATACATCAAGCGGTGGTATGCGGTCTAGTTGGCTTGGCTGGTAGATTTTTCTTCGTTACATTTCTTTTCATATTCGGCTTTCCATCTTAAGAAATCAATACTTTTTTTGAGACTGAAACTTGTTCCAAGATGGTCTTTTGCAATTTCTAATGTTTTTTTTGTTTTATCATCAAGAGTAGTTAAATACATTGTGGTTAATTCCTCAATAGTCGGTTTGGTTTCCTGAGTTTTCTCCATTGATTCTAATTATTTTGTAATTTTTAGAATCAATTTATTAAAATTTTGTTTGGATGGCGCTTGCAATTTAGCCCGCGAAGCTTGCAATTTAGCCCGCGAAGCTTGCAATTTAGCCCGCGAAGCTTGCATATTAGCCCGCGAAGCTTGCAAAACATATTATTGTTTTATCTGGATTAGATAACTTTTTATTACTATTTAACATTTCTGTAATTGTTGTGTTAATTGTATAACCATTACTCATAAGATATGCGATTAATTCTGGGACTTCATCTTGTGTCATTAGTTTGGTTTGGTCATTTAACGACTGAATAGAATAAATACATGTATGTTGTGGAGACCCAGTTGGATTATATGGGTCCTTAAATGGTGTCAATTTTGTAGTATGAATTCGTTTTGTTAATTGTCTTAGTGGTCCGTTCGGTTCCGTGTTGGTTGTTACAATTCTCTTGTATACACCACGGGCCGTTGATGAATATTCAGTTGTATCTAAATGCATTATTGTTGATATGCAAAACATTATTCTGTTATATTATTATATTATTATTTTTACATAATTTAATCTCCTATACCATGTATCCATCCCGTTAATATGTACTTATCATTTGATATTGGCATTAAACCACGATGTGGAAATGTCCATAATGCTGGAAAAAATACAATTTTCCCTTTCTCCGGTTTAATTTTTTTAAAATAAAAATCTGTTTCACCACCTTCATAAATATCATTTAAATATATTATAAATGTAAGTGCTCTAGTCTCTAGCTTATCTGAAAAAATCATATCTGAATGCCATGTATACTTTCCTTCATTTTTATTATATTTTTGTATCTGAAAACCTCTATCACCCACTTTTTCCGGAATGAATGATAATTTAGGTATAACTATTCCATCATCAACATCATTTTCTATATCGTATTCCACTTCTTCTTTATATTTTTTAAAATGTACTTTCAATAATTCCTGTACTAAATTGTCTATATCACTCCATTCTTTATTATTAGATATTGGCACATCTGTTGTAATTTTTACTTTTTTTTTTAAACCTGATGCTGTTGTACCAGGGTGTTGCCGTAATTTATCATTTTCAAATCTTGCAATTATATTTTCACATAATTCAGCAGGTAATACATCTTTTTTTTCATATATCCATCTATCCATATCCGAATTATTATTATTTATTTATATCTTTTAAATAAATTGAATCAAAATAATTGTATGTAAATACAAATACAACATGAGTATTGAAATTGCAAACAACACAAATATTAATGCTACCACTAGTTCTGTATTTAGATTTAAATTTAATACAGATATTAATTCTATACTTCAGCGATTTGCTAGTATTCATCATGGAGATGACCTAGAAGAATTTAAGGATTCATGGGATACATTTCTGACAACATATCGTACTGCTATTGATATTGAAACACAGCGTCTTAGAGAGATTGGTTTTCAAGGTGATGTAGAAAATAAAATGTTTACTAGTGTTCGCTATTATTATTGTAAACAATTCAAAATTGGTAATACCGATGTTGAGGAAAAAGTTATTCAAGAAGCAGAATCAGAATCAGAAGCGAAAACAAAAAATGATGATGCTGATGCTGATGAAAAATCAACTCAGGAAAAAAGCAAAAGAAAATATGTAAAAATTAATTCTGATATTCATAATACTATTGACCAATTTCTTGAAAATAATAATAAATATACATGTAAACCAGCTCTTGCATGGAGTGAATTTTGTACATTAAACGGTGATGATTTTTGTCCAAAAAAAACTTTCAAGAATCGTATTTATAATATTCGGGAAAAATATCGGAAACGAGATGGTGCCGCGAATGATGCCGTTGATGATGGTGCAGGTATTGGACCTGGGGTTATTGTTTAATTAAATTCACTATATAAAATATAATCTTATATATAAAATATAATCCTATATATAAAATATAATCCTATATATAAAATAATGATTAAGAAAGATTTTTTTTCACCCGAACAAGATGATGATAACGAAAATAAATTATTTAGATTTAAAAGCGAAAAAAATAATATGCATGTAACATCTCTTTTAAACCAAGGAGGCTATGGTTGTGTCTATCATCCAGCTATTAGTTGTGATAATAAAAAAAATAATGAAATCTTACAAGATGATAAAACACAATACATATCAAAAGTTCAGTATAATGATAAAAGCTCAAATAATGAAATTTATATTAGTAAAATCATTAAAAATATAAATAATTATAATAACTTTTTTGCACCAATTGTTTCTTCTTGTAGTGTTGATATAAATCGTATTGATAAAGACCTCAAAGATATTTACGGAGAAACATGTGGTATTTATAATAAAGAAAAAAGTAAAAATACGCCTTTTATTATGCTTTCAATACCATTTATTGAAGATGGTAATTTCAATAAAAATATTACAGCTTCTAAGAAAAAAACTGCATTTATTAATTTAATTGATAGTTATAAACATATATTGAATGCATTAATCCTACTTAATCATTATAATATTGTTCATTATGACCTTAAAAGTGATAATATATTATTTAACAAAATTAAAAATCAACCTATTATTATTGATTTTGGACTTTCTATTAATTTTGACCAAATTAAAAAACTTGTTGGTGGTAAGCAGAAATTGACACCTGAAGCTGAGAAATTACTTAGTAATAAATTTTATGTTTTTGCTCTAGATTATTATCTATGGTGTATTGAAATACATACTATTTGTTATTTACTTGATAGTAGTAATAATATTCTTGATGATAATTCAATAAAACTTATCTGTATTGAATATGTTGAAAATAATAAAGCTTTTAAAATGTTTGACAGTAGTTTTACACAAAGATATACTGATTCATGTATTAAATTTTTATCACAATATAAGGGTAAAACGCGTGACCAAGTTATTATCTCTCTCTTAGATTTTCATCATACATGGGATAACTTTTCTATTAGTATAATGTATTTAAAATTGTTATTTAATATTTTGAAATTTCAGACTAATTCTATTATATTATTTTTTTATGAGGTATTATTGATAAATATTAATCCTAATCCAAACAAACGACTTTCGCCTAACGAAACACTTGTTAAGTTGTTTGATTTATATTCTAATGAAAATTCTAGTATTGATGAAATTATAAAATTGTTTATCGGTAAAGATATTAATGTATATGAAGTTAAATCACTTTTGAGTGAAGACGAAAAGTTTGTTAATTCTATTATTGAAAATTCTAATTATACACGCCGCAATTCTACTATCCTATAAATAATATTATCCTTGTTATACAGCTAATATTATTTAGTCTATTTACTTCTTTTTGCCTTACTTCTTCTTGCCAGACTTCTTTTTCTTCTTAGTAGACTTTCTCCTAGGGACCTTCTTCTTACCAGACTTCTTACCAGACTTCTTTGCAGTCTTTTTCTTTGCAGGAGCAGCACCTTTCTCTGCTTTGCTTTTGTATGTTTTACCTGCCTTTACTAATACTTCTTTAAAAGATAAAGAAGGGTTTTCAGCTTTGGTTTTCTTAACATGTTCCATCCATGGATTTGCCATTTTATAAACTATAGTTAGATTTTTTTTTGGATTTATTCTTTGGATTTATTTCTAAAATATATTTGTAAATATATTTGGAGACATTAATATATACTATATTAAGATGACTGTTAATAAAAATGGAGGTAATCGTGCTAAAAAACAAGGAAGAAAATATGCTGTTTCTGGCGGACAAGACCAAATAGTTACTAAAACTAGATTCGCAAAGGATAAAGACGAAATATACGCTGCTGTTATTAAAGAATTCGGTAATGGACGAGCTCTTGTTAAATGTATTGATAGCGTTGAACGACTTTTACATATTCGGAAAAAATTTAAAGGGCGGTCTAAAGGTCAAAATTATATTAAAAGTGGAGTATGGGTACTCGCCGGATTACGCAGTTGGGAAACTTCAAAAAAAGAAGGCATTAAAGAAAATTGTGATTTGCTTGAGGTTTATCATCCACAAGATGTTAAATGGCTTAAAAAAAATGAAGACCAGCCATGGTTTGTTATTGAAACTGTTGGACGCGTTGAAACTTACGGTGCAGATGGCGATGAAGGCGATGATGCTGAATTTAGTGGTGATGAATTTGGCGTTTTAGAAAGTGACGACGATGAATATGTAAATGAATATATTGGCGATGGCGGTACAGGAAAAGCACAGGAAAGTAGTATTAAAAAATCTACACCCGGTCAATATGTTGACTTTGATATTTCCGATGAGGACGATGATGATGAAAAAGAATTTGATATTGATGATTTATAAATAATATAATTGCTGTTTTTGTTAGTTATTATATTATTTTATGGTGTTTGTGGTGTTTGTGGTGTTTGTGGTGTTTGTGGTGTTTGTGGTGTTTGTGGTGTTTGTGGTGTTTGTGTGGTGGTTATTAATTTAAATTATTAAGGTTTCTTAAGAATGTTGTTCGTGATGTATATATATCATCTTGATACTCGCTTAGATACAAAAGACGGTTTAAAAATTGAGAACTTGTTGGATAATTTCTTAGTGTTTGTGGATCATGTGCTCTTGTTTCTGGTGTAAGTGGAGATTCTTCGCCATCTTCATCTGGATATTCTATTTTCACTTCTACACTATCCATTACATGTCTACATATTGGACATTCGGGTTTTTCTTCTAACCATAATTCTAATGATTCTGGAATAAAACAATGATTACATGGCATTGTTAGCACATCTGTTTCGTTATTTGAGAAATCCTGTAATGTTATTGGACATGTTTCGTTAAGATGATGTTGTTTGTTATACTTTTCATTTTTTAATTCACTAAGTCCCTTCTCGGAAATTCTATTTTTATATACAGGACGGCTTGTCCGAATACTTTCGTCTATTGCTCTTGCAACTGTTTCGTCTTCTGTAATAGTCAGAATTTCATTTGCTATTATATTGTTAATTGCATTAATTAAATTATTATTCATATTAAATAATACTAATATTTAATACTAATATAAAAATTTCCGTGTTTTTCGTCGTTTTATATTACATGATACATGCTTAATTTTTGAATCGCTTTTTCCTTTTTTTCTTGTTTGATTTTTACTTGGTAATCGTTTTTTTAATATTATCATTAACATATTTAAATTTCTAAACATACTTATTGTGTCATTTAGATTTATATCTGCTAGATTTCTATAATCATTTGTAAATTGCTTGAAATCTTCATCATCACTATCCTCGTCACTATCTTCGTCGCTATCTTCGTTACTATCTTCCCCAAAAAGTTCATTTCCTAAAAAGTTTTCTAATTTTTCAGGTTCTAAACTAAGATTAAAATTCATAATGCGATATGCATTATATGTTGTATTATTCAGTGTTTTATTATTTATCAATAAATCTGCCAACTCTTCTTTAGAAAGTATATTTTGATTTTTTAAATTTACTTTTGACTTTTTCATTTCTATAACTTCATTATCTTTTATATAAGTTATTAACACCTTTAAAGTTCTATTTTTATTAAACTCAAACATTTTATATTTCATTATATTACTTTCTATATTTTCTGATAACATTTTCTAATCTTATAATCATGTCTTATTTTTTTGATATTCTTATTACGCATTATATAAAAGTTAGTATTTTTGTTTTTTGTTTTTGAGTTTTGTTTCTTATTCACTACATTCATAAAATACTTCTCCCATACTTTTTCTGTACTCTCTATCTCTTATCCACTCATTATATCTCCATTTTTGTATATTTTTACAAAACTTCTCTAAATTTTGTTCTTCTTCATCTCTTTCATCTAATCGCATACATTCTGCATATAATTTAATACCTTCTTTATCTTTTAGATTTAACCATTTCCAACCATTCTCATTCTCTCTTCTCTCTAATCCTGATTTTTTATTTATTTCTACTATCTTATTATAATTCATCTATATTACATCATATATCTACTTTAAATTGATTTTACTATTCATTTTCGTTATTTAGAAAAATTGAAGTAAAAAATTTATTATTATTAATACTACAATGTTAGTCCACCCTAAAGTATCACTTCTAGATAGATGTATTTCAGGTCAATCATGCAAATGTACCAATAGAGGTCTAGATACCAATAGAGGTCTAGATACCAATAAAGGTCTAAATACCAATAGAGGTCTAAATACCAATAAAATTACATGTATCTGCATACCTAGACTAGATATTACTATCACTAAAAATTATGTTGTTGACATAATTAAAAAACTTAACTGGGGGAAAATTATTTCTATTTCTTGTGTTCTTAATAGAAAAAATGTTTCTACACCTTTTGTAAGTATATTTATTGATATTGAATGGTTTGAAACATGTTATATTAGTAACATTCGCAAAATAATGAGCGAAGGACACGCTATAAAAGTTGTTTTAAATAAGTATGTTGTGTGGAAAATTTATGAAAAAAAAAATAATACACATATACATAATTAATGCCTTCAATTGTAAATGAAAAAGGTACTGAAATGATGGATTTTTCTACTACAGGCGATGAAAGAACTATTGAACATACTGCTAAATTAAAACTTTCTATACAAGAAATTGCATGTTTAGTTGAAGATGAAGAGAGAGATGATGTTAAGGATTGTGATGTTGAGGATTGTGATGTTGAGGATGCTGCTGAAGGTGATGATGACGACCTTATTGTAAATGTTGGTGATGATTTTTTACCTTCGCCGCCACATAGTTTAGAAGTTAAAAAAGAAATACCTGATGAAGAAAACTTAATTATTGATGTTGTTAATAATAAAAAACAAACTATCCCTTCAGAACAAAATAGTGTTGAATTTCCTGTTTCTTCTGATATTAATACTAAAATTCAGTTACTAGAAGATGAAGTTATCAGTAAGAGGCGTGCTAGAAATCGCTCGCGTATTTTATATTTTTGTAAAACTATTGTTTTTTATACTTTTTTATTTTATTTATTTTTTATACCAAATATGATTTTAGTGTTTGTTTATCATGAACAATTTTTATTATTCTTTGGTAATGAAAAAAAATTAATCGTTGCTAATCATACTTTTTATGGGCAAAGTGGTCGAGATGGGCAAAGTGGACGAGATGGGCAAAGTGGTCGCGATGGGCAAAGTGGACGAGATGGAACTGTTTTTAATATTTCAGAACTTACTAATAATATTACAAATGCGGTTACAAAAGCTGTTACTTCTAATGTCAATAATAATATTATTTCTACTATTGAACAACAAAATACTATTAACTTTAGAAATGTTATTGTTGATAATTTACTTTCTACAAATATAACTGCAACAAATACTGAATTCGTTAGTGTTGATGCTCAACATTATACTGGTTCTACATTTAATAATTGTATACAGGGAACATGTTAAACATGTTTAACTTTAGTTTATTTAATCTTATTATTTTAATTATATTATATAATTAATATGAACTATTCTGGAGGAGATAAAAAGAGAGAAGCAAAAAAATATATTATGGAAAATTTACTTTTTAATGTTAAAAAAAATAAAACTGATAAAAATGACTCTTACAATGTTACTTTTAATAAATTAACTGGTAAAAATGCATCTAATCAATCTTTACTAACATTACAAAATGTTGTAAAAAATATTCTTTCTTCTATAGATAGCAATTTTGATTTTAGCGATTTTTTTTCTTTAGAAGAGTATCTTAAAAAAAATGAAACATGTAGTTATAATACAATTGTCAAATTTGTAAACTCTATTGATTTACAAATTGAAATGTTGAAATCTTACAACAAAGCAGTTTTATCATTATCTATAAAAAATATTTGGATTATTAACAATAAATATTTTATTTTTATGGGAAATAGTTTTGTAAAAGACTATGGTTTGATTCATTTTAATAATAAAAAAATATTTACTATTGATAAATTAACTCAAAAGGAATTTAAAAAAAATTATTACATTGCACCAGAATTACTATCTAAAATGTCTGGTGGTTTTAAAAAAGGAGATGATGAGATGGATGAGGTGGAGGGTGATGAGGTGGAGGGTGATGAGGTGGGCGAGGAGATGGAGGGTGATGAGGTGGAGAGTGATGAGGTGGGCGAGGAGATGGAGGGTGATGAGGTGGAGGGTGATGAGGTGGAGGGGTTAGAAGCATTGCATGTAAATGTAACTAATTTTAGTTTAGGTAAAATTATACTTGTAATGTTGTTTGGTAAAAAAATGCAAAAAAATATTTCCTATAATAAGATGAAACAGGCTTTAAATCCTATTATTTATACCAAAATTTACTATTATACTTTAAGATGCATTGACCCTAATCCTGAAATGAGAGTTAACTTATATGTATAGAATTTATATTGTTAACATAAAAAAGGTATAATTGGATATATAATTATATATTCATATTTTATATATAATAATGTCAATTGTTGCAATGAAAAAGAAGATGGAAGCAAAAAGAGGTCTATCTACTGGAGGTAAAGGATTTAGTTTAAACCCAAAAGTAAAATGTAGTGATGTTAATTCAACAACTGTTAAAAGTTCAAGACATGCCAGACAAAATTTATTTAAGCGAGCGGTTTGTTTTAGTGGAAGTGAAGGTATACAATGCGAACGCGTATGGGATGGCAGAAGAGCTCCTAATTGTATGGCTTCTGGTGATTCTATGACACAGAATGAATATCTTGATAAAAAAAGAACTAATGCAGCTAGTTGCAAAAATGTTGTAATTAATTTTTTAAATGCCAAGGCAAATATTTCTGAAGTTATTGTTGAATATGATACTGAAAAAGCTGTATATGAAATTGAATTTCTTGGTAAAAAATATCAAGTTGACTGGAATCATTCAAATTCTTATATTGGAAGTGTTTTGAGTACTATTGGTGGTATTGAAATTAATAGTAGCCTTGAATGTGTTGCTAGTAATAGTTTAATTGCTGTTGTTGCTAGTGCAACTAGTAATAAGTATGTCTTTAATGCTAATGACCCTATTCAGCCCATAGGTGGTTATAACTCTGACTTAAGTTTTGGTCTCTATGACGGTAATTATACTATTGATAATCCTCACAGTCTACATCCTATGGCGTTTTTAAATAAAGACCCGAATAATGGTAATATTGTTGGGCTTACTTATACCGTTGATGATAGTGAACCTATTGTTATTAAAGTATCTGGTGGAAGTAATAGTTTAACAAGTGGTGATACTTTTGTTTTTAGAGATTCTAATGATAACGCTATTATTATTGGAGATTCTTCAACTGGTTTTAAATTTATGCGTCATCGTACATATCGTTTTATTAATAATGGTATTAATAATGGTTTTGGTATGAAAGTTTATATTGATGGGGTAGAAACTGATACACTTGGTTATACTGGTTCATCTACCAATAATATTACTACGGTTTCTACACCTGAAAGCGCTGTTACTGTTATTAATGGCAATCAATATCGTTTAAATGGTGCGACTGGAACTACTGATATTAGTTATGGTATGATTAATGGAACATATCGCCTTACTGGTATTCCTGAGGCAAATCCTCTTGGTATTGTTTCTGGAAATGGCCTTACATATTCGGTTGATGATAGTGCGGGTCCTATTGTAATTAATGTTGCTGGAGGAAGTGCTAGTACTAATGGTGGGGGTGATTATTACACTTTTACTGATTCGGGTGGTAATGCTATTAGTTTAGGTAATGGTGGTTTTAAATTTATGCGTGGCAGGAGCTATCGTTTTCAGGTTGGTGCAGGTGGTATTACTGATGGACATCAGTTTAAATTGTATGCTAACGGAGGTGTGAGTTCTGATGGATTAGGTAATAGTGTCGCGACTAGTACGCCTGCTGGATGTTTGGACCCTGATGTGGCTGTGGATGTTACTGCAATTAAGAATGGAACTACTAATTATAATTTATCTACTTTTAATGTTTATGATGGTATATATCGCTTTACTAATATTTCACAGAGTGACCCTATTGCGTTTTTGAATGCGGGTATTCCTGGTATTAGTTATAGGGTGGATAATAGTACGCCAATCTTTATTAGTGTTGATACACCTAACCAATACCCTGCGGTTGGTGTTGATTTCTATTCTTTTACTTTAGCAACTGACAGTAATGGAACTCCAGGTACACCAATTCGTATCCGTGATGGAACTTTTAAATTTATGCGTGGGCAAGTTTATCGTTTTATTGTTGCACCAGGTGGGGGGTTGGGGGCTCACCCTTTTGAACTTATGCATAATGGTTCATTAGTTGTTGCTAATGGACTTGCTGCGGGCAATCCAACTTCTATTATTAATCAAGGTGAGTTTATTGAAATACCGATTGATGAAAATCATCCATTTGACTCTGCAAATCTGCCATATGCACCAACAGATCAATTATATTATAGATGCCAATTTCATCCTGGTAGTATGAAATCTGATTTGGCACTTAGTGTCCTTGATGTAGGTGCAGGTGTTGTATATGACTTTTTCTATGGTACTGTTATTGTTACAATTGATTCTGCGTTTGATGGAGAGGGGGCTGTCAATTTTAGAGATTTGGCTAATGTCCAAAGTAATAATGGTTTGACTTATAGTAGTAGTTGCCAAGTTTATGGAGCGGATGGCGTATCTGCGATTAATGTCACTATTGGAGCTGGGCATGGAATTGCGGCAGGTGATTTATATTATGTTCATCAAACTTCTGGGAATGTTAATATGAGCTTAACTGCTATTGATGTTGGTGGTGGTGTTATTGTTGACCATTTTTATGGTAATATAGATGTGGTAGTAAATGCGGATTTTGGTGATGCAAGTGTTCGTAATCTAGATGGAAACTTTATTGGCGGTACCAATTTGATTACATATGGACAATCTCAAAATATTGGTGATAATGGAGTTTCTTCTATTGATATTAATATTCCATCAGGGGCTACTAATCAAAACAATTTATATTATAAAACATTTCAAGGTGGTTCTGAAATTCCGGCTTTGCATCGTCCAAATTTATACTTTTTATACAAAAGTGTTGGAACACAGAGTTATGATTTCTATTATGGCAAAATTCATGTTAATGTTTATGAAAATTTTGGTGATATGAGTGTATATTGTTATTATCATGGCTACATGGGTGGAGAAAATTTATTAACATATACAGATAAGTGTGATGTTAACTTACGAGGAACTGCTGATGGATTTGGTCCTGCAACACTTATTGTTAAGTCTTTTAATAATACTGGTGTAAGGACAGTAGAGTTAATTAAGAAATTAGGTGAGGATACTGTATTAACATTTAAAAATCCGGAAGCCTATATTTTTGAACCTGTTGGTTGTGGAACAATATCTGCTGGAAGTGGTCTTGGTGGTACTGCTGGTGCTGATAATCGTGGTCATTATGGACGCGGTCGTTGTAAAGTATTTTATATTAATAAATCTCCTCAATTTCAACCTAAGACTTATACTGGTATTGGTGGTTATTTGGATAAATTAAAGAGACCCAATACTGATATCAGTTTCTGCGGCTGAAAAGTAATTTAATTATGAATTATTTTAAATTAAATTACTTAGTTTTTGAGTTTGCTTTGGGTAGGAATGGGTCTGGTGGGCTCGGAGTTGGTGTTCTATTTTGCATATACTCAAATCTTTTGCCATCAGGTGTTAAAAAAAAATCTGTATCAATGGCTTTAGTTCTTATTTTTTTCCCAGTAGTTCGCCTCTTTTCTATTTTTTTAAAAATATTAGATGATTTTGTTTTTTTTTTGTTACCACCTTTCTTTTTGGTTTGTTTTTTACTACCACCTGAAAGCAAATCCTTTGTAATTTCTCTTTGTAGAGGCAGTCCTCTATTCTCTCTAGTTTGAATATTTTTAGTAATAGTTTGTATAGTTGTTTCTACTTCTACTAAATTGGGCATTTTGGCATTTTTTTCTGGGTATTTTAAATTGTAATAACTAATAAATACTTGCATTAAAAGTATACAATTAAAATGTTTCTTAGTTTTATTTTCAAGTAAATAGTCTGACAGTAAAGCAAGGTAATAAGCTATTTCTGTTAGTTTGTCTTGTGTAGCTGCTGCTGCACGGTCCGATTCTGCTTGGGCTTGCTCTGCTTCTGCTTTGGCTTGCTCTGCGTTCTGTTTTGCTTCTATTTCTATCATTTGTCTGGTAATTACTTCTGTTTCTGCTTCTTGTTCTCCTGTAGCTTTGGCTTGTGCTCCTGTAGCTTTGGCTTGTGCTCCTGTAGCTTTGGCTTGTGCTCCTGTAGCTTTGGCTTGTGCTCCTGTAG
>Ga0129351_1000242_pt1 | contig 20208 bp, 29 predicted proteins | sample CPBDNA_8_FD_94423 | JGI IMG/M metagenome (GOLD analysis project Ga0129351, IMG submission 94423) | Freshwater to marine salinity gradient microbial communities from Chesapeake Bay, USA - CPBay_Sum_27_0.2_DNA | ecosystem: Environmental > Aquatic > Marine > Coastal | place: USA: Chesapeake Bay... | reverse complement strand
TGAAGATGATATGAGGCAACGCCAATTCCGTAACCTTATGAGTTCTATTGGTACTATCGACGAAAGAGCTATCCAAGAAGCAGCTCAAACTCAAGACTCTACTCAATCTCTTATTGACTCCCTGGGAATGGGGAGACGTCAGATGGCTCAACCAAAACCTCCTAAACCAAACAAGTCCCAGATTTACTATAACGGCGACGAGCAACGACAAAGGATACTAAGTCCTGAAGGAGTTATAATTAGCGATACTGCAACCGGAATAAGAAAGGGAGAGCATGACCCTATCAAGATGGTAAGTCCTGATAAGAAGAGAATAGTAACAGTGAACAAGCTTGAGGCAGCTGCCCTTGAGAGAGACCAAGGATACCAAAAGCTAGAAGACCTTAAGGCTTTAAAATCTCTCCAGACCCAACAAGGAGGAGGCAACGACTTTTTTGGTAGCCTAGGACTAAACGTCCCTCAAGGCGGGGCGAACCCTCAACCAGTTCCTACTCCCGAAGACATGGCCAAAGCAAACCAAACCTTAAGTAAGAAGCAACGAGACTACCTCGCCAAGAAAAGAGCCGAACTAGCAGCAAGGAAATAACTCATGAGTGATGATTTCAATCCTCAAGAAGTAGACCGCATGATGGATCTAGAGAGCCGTATTGGTAGCGGTTACGACCCTTCTCCTCAAGAAATAGACTTCATGATGGGCTTTGAAGATAGGCTTTCTAGTCCAGCTCCTGAACCTAGTACGGACGTCAACATGGAATTTGGCAGAGCCGACCACGGGGATAGCTTTCTAGCTAATCGCGTTACGGAGCCTATATCTGAAGTTGTTAACGACTATATCAACGAGCCCCTCTCCAACATCGCTATGAATACCTGGGGCGGTCAAATGGCAGCTGGGGCAGCCTCTCAGATAGCTAAGCCTCTTGGGGGAGTAATGGAATGGGCGGGAGATACCGCAGCTGGTTTTGGCTGGGACGATAACCCTCTCCAACGTTACGGCGAGAACATAAGAGATAACTCTGATTTAGTAGCTCAAGTATCAAGAGATAGATTCGGAGCTGATGATAGCTTTGCAAAAGGATTAGCTTATGATGTGGGTTCTTCTACTATGGCTGCTCTACCTATCCTTGCCGCTGGTGCTATATCCGCTCCCGCTGCTTTGGCTTCTCCTCTTACCCTTGGTTACTTTGGGAGTACTAGCGCTGGTGATGAGTATGCAGAGTTAAGAGATGCTGGCTACGGGTACGAGGCAGCTACTGGCTTTGGTGGTCTCTACGGAGTGGGAACAGTTGCTCTTGAAAGACTCCCTGTAGGGAAGTTCCTAGACCCTAGCATCTCCTCAGGAATCAAGAGAGTAGCAAAGACCGGAGTATCAGAAGGAATAGAAGAAGGCTCTCAAGCTGCAATGGATATAGCTTATGGAGTTGCCCTTAAGGACAGGGATATGCCTACTCTAGGTGAAGCCGCTAGAGAAATAGGCTACTCAGGACTCGTTGGTACTACCTCAGGTGGAATAATGGGAGGAGTTGGCCATGGGGTTAACTCAGTTCATAAGGCTAATATCCAAAGACAGTTTGCCCAACAAAGAGAAGTAGACGAGGAAACCTTTAACCAGATTACAAACAAAGTCCTTAACGACCCTAATGCTCAAAAGATAGTCAAGCAACCTACTGGCACTCAGACAGCCCCTCCTTCAGTAGACGACCAAATCAAAAGAGAGGGAGATTATTCAAGACCTACTAAACCTATCGAGCCTGGAGACGTAGCTACAACAGTTGGTCTAGAACCTAACCCAGGAGAGGTTGAGTATAATCCTTACGATAGAAATCCTAACCAAACCCCTGAAGAGGCGCTTGGGGATGTACCTCCTATTCCTGAAGATGGTGAGTTCTCTCAGATGGGAGACACTACCCCAAGTGATGCTCCTCCACCTCCCCCTGCTTTCGAAGCTCCACTCCCCAAATCGAGGGATTTTATATTCTCTAGAAAGACTGGAGCCATGTATTCAGAGGATTTAAACCCTAAGCTAAGAGACCATCTAGATGGGCTTATAGCTGGTTTCTATTTAAGTCCAGCGTCGGGAACTCAGTATTCTCCTAATACTTTAACTATTGGAACCTTTGACAAGCTCGCAGGGTACGAGACCTATTCATTGATAGATGGAGACCGCCCTCTCCATCCAGACTCTCGCTTTGCGATAGGCCGAGAGGATTATGAAAGTTATACTTCAGCAAAAAGGATCATCAGTAAAATAGGCGATGAGTACAAATATGATAAGAGACCTACGGTTCAGGGAGTTCACCTTACAAGCTCAGCTAGCCTAACCTCTTCGGGTGTCCCGATGTCTGTAGTTATAGGTCTTAAGACAGGAGAATGGAGCCCCAAGAATCTTGCGGTAGCTAGTCATGAACTAGCTCATGCAGTAGATGAATACCTCCTCCAAAAAAGTCCTGAGATTAGAGAAGCAATGCGTAAGGAATGGGAAGCGGCAAGAGATAATGCCTTAAAGAAGAAAACCATTGGCGAGGCCGATAGGCATCTAGGGGCTTTCTATATGGCAGAAGAGAAAAATAGAGAAGGGACAGGGAGAAAACCCCTTAAGATGTACAAAGGAACCAGATACTATAATTACAGGTTCGGAGAGGAGTCTGGCTTTGACGAATGGGTAGCTAATCAAATAGCTGAATGGGCAATGAACCCTAATAATATTGCCGAGACGAAAGCCCAGAGGTTGATGAGAGATATAGGTCGATTCTTCCGCAAGATATGGGAGTCTTTTCAAAAGACCTTTCCTCAACAAGCCCCAACTCTTAGAGAGTGGTTAGATGAGCATTTTGATAAAGCTGCCTACCGAGGTGTGGTTAGTAAGTCAAAACCTAAAGCAACTAAACCTATCGACCCTCTTGATGACCCTCTTGATGACCCTCTTGATGACCCTATAGACCCTATAGGGGCTCTCACTGCCCGCCTCCATTCAGAAGCAGGGGTAGACATGATGTTCCAACATTGGCCAGCTCTCCTAGCCAAGAACGCCTACCAAGGATACAAAGCTACTAGCAAGATGGTAACTGACGCCTTAAGGCCAAAGGACAAGTCTTTATCTACTGAGGCTCCTGATTACAGAGACGACGCGGAGAGGCTCCTTAGTGGAGAGATATTCGGCACTGAGAATAAAGTCCTTGGAAAAGCAAGACAAAGGATAACGTTCGGCAAGACCTTAGCTGAGAAGTCTCCGCTCTATAGAAGAGTGTATGAAGCGATGCTGAAGCTCTTTGATATCCAGCAAGTAAACGTAGCAGAAGCAGCTGAGTCACTAGCTCCTTATTCTACCCACTCAACCGAAGGTAAGGCCAGAGTCAACAAAGCCTTAATGACTCAAAGGATAGCTAGCGAACACGGGCTTCATTACTCAGAGTCTAAGCAAAGCTTGATGAAAAACCTTGGCCTCCTTGAAGAAGACGTCGCTGCCTATCAAGCAGTAAGAAAGACAATGATTCACTTCACTGAGAAGATAAGAGAAGCTCTTAAAGCAGATGTCCCTAGGTTTATACAGAAGAGCGTTAACGGAGACTTTGAAGTAGAGGCTGATGCTCTAACCCTGGAGAAGTACCACCAACGAGTAGATGCTCTAGCTGATGAGCTAGCTGCTGGTTACTACGTTCCGGCTACAAGGTTCGGGAAGCTAATAGTTCAAGTAGATGACTACGTTGACAAGTCGGCTCCTTATGGCGAACAGGACAAGAAAGGTTGGTTCTCTCTCCATGAGACAGAAGCAGAGCGGCAAGCTACTATTAAGATGTTGAGCGAACAGGGATACACCAAGAAGCAAATAGTCTCTGATACCCTTAAGGACACAAATGTAGAAGGCATTGATATGTTGCCTACCGATATAATTGAGAGAGCTAGAGACCTAGGTATAGTTCCTGAGGTTGGCGAAGAAGACCTGATGGTTACAGTAGATGTCAAGAAGCTAGATGAGCCTACTGGATTTAGAGGTAAGCTAACTAAAGCTAAGTTAGTCCCTGGTTTCACTCAGAACCTTGAGAGAGCTATCAACGACTATGCTCTAGGAGCTAGTTACTGGCACGCTAATAAGATGCAAGCCAAAGAGTTTCGTATGGCGCTTGATGATATCAAGTTCGGAGGGAACGTTAAAATAGGCTCTATCTTTACTGAAGGTAAGGACGCCAAGGGCAGGAAGAGAGCTATTCAAAAGCTCTCAGTAGATAACAAGAAGATTATCAATAAGAACCTCTACGACAGAGCCAAGGAGGACATAGAGTATGTAAGAAAAGGAACCGAAGAGTTTCAACAGCTCCGTCAGTTTATGGCTATGTGGTTCTTATCTCGTCCTGTTACTGCTCTTGTTAACGGAACCCAGACTTTTACGATGACGCTTCCTGAGGCCATCCATCACCTAGGAGCTAGAAAAGGAGCTAAAGCAGCTGGAGTCGGATTCTTAAGGCTTACTAATCTTCAGAAAAAAAAGCTAAGCAAGGAGCAACTAAGCCAAGCGCAGCAAGAACTATCAGATGGTTTAGACTTAGCAGTTAAAGAAGGTCTTGTATCCGCTGAAGCTCTTAAGGCAATGACAGGACAGGCAGCTGGTAAAAGGAAACTAGGTAAAATCTCTAGCAAGGTTCCTATCCTTGGTGGTAAGGACTTAGCTGATGCCCCTCTTCTACTCTTCTCAGAAACAGAAAAGCTCAACCGGATGGTGGCTTTTGCTATTGGCTTTGAGGTAGCTAATAAGAAGAAGTTAAAAGGAGCCGAGCGTCAGAAGTTTGCTGAAGACTTCGTAAGAGAGACTCAGTTTGATTACTCAAAAGCTAACCGCCCTCCCATTAGTAGAGGCTATGCTGCTCCTTTATTTGCTTTTAGATTGTTCCCTTTCTTTCAGCTCCGTTGGCTCCGTAATCGACTAAGCGATAAGGACTACAAAGCGGTAGGAACTCACCTAGCAATGCAGCTACTCCTCGGTGGTATTACCGCTATGCCTCTTATTAAAGACCCGTTAAAGCTTCTAGAGATGAGTGGGTTAAATCCTAAGGCGCTAATAAGAGAGTTCCTTGGTAGCTTCTCCGATAGTGAAGGCTTAGAGGATATGCTTATTTACGGACTCGCTGGAGTAGGAACCTTAATGGATGAGGTAGAAAGCCTTAATATAATCCCAGGAGCCGGTATCAAACCAGAAGACATTCCTTTCTGGGACACTATTAAGGATACCTTTAAAGCTGCTAATATATCCTCTTCTTTGGCTGCTCCTGAGTTAGCTCCTGATATCGAGTACGGTATTGGGGCTGCTCTGATAAAGACTATCCTAGGTTCCCTTTCTGCTTTCGGTACAAGCCAAGCAAGATATCAGTATTACCTTGATAGCGGCCTTCCTCCTGAGATAGCTAGGGAAGTTCTCCATCCTCCTATTCTTCATAAAGGCTTAGAGACTAACCGATGGGCTAGAGAAGGAGAGTTAAGGATGGCCTCTGGAACTCTTAAGAAAGAGCTATCTCCCGTTGAGCAATTGTTTGGCTATCTTGGTTTTAACCACCTAGACAGAGCTAAGTTCTACGAGCAACGCCACGGCAAGCGTCTTACTGGAGACCGAAGTAGAGATAATGATAATATGAATAAGAAGCTTACTAATTCTATCTTTGACTACATGAGGTACTCTAAGATGGGAGACAAGAAACGAGCAGACGCTGCTTTCTCTAGAGCCGAGAAAGTCCTTAGTAAAGTAAGAGAAGACAAGCAGCTACTAAGTGAAGTACTAAGGGGAGAGAACCCTCTTCAGCTATCCCCAGAAGCAGCTCGCGCTCTTACTAACTACTCAGAGCCTCACCAAGCCTCTATAAAGCGCTCTCTCAAGCACCTGATTGGCCAATACCAAGACCCTTATTATGTAGAAGACCTACCTAAGAAAGCCCGTCCTGAAGCTCACAGGGTCGTTACGGACGTTACTGGCAAACCTACCCCTTACGTACCAAGATAGCCTCCCCCTACTTTATCCTCATGATGAACTGGCCAGGGAGGTACTTCTCACCTAAGGAGGTATTATCCCCCAAAGCCTTAAAGGTCTACAAGGAGATGGGTATTAACCTTTTCAACTTAGAAGCCTTAAGACGCTTTGACGATATTAGGGAAGCTCTAGGAAGCCCGATGTTAGTTAACTTCGGCGACTTGACCCTTAGAGGCTACCGCACTCCTGAAGAAAACAAAGCTATAGGAGGCGCTCCTTTCTCATATCATATGGCTGGTATGGCGATTGATGTTACTTGCGACAAGGTCTCTACGAGAGAGCTATACAAGTTCCTAGTCGACAATCATCAGCAACTAAAGATAGGCGCTCTTGGTTTTTACCCATATGCGAACTTCGTCCATATAGACGTAAGGCCAAGTAGAGTACTTGTTACGTGGGAACAAAGGAGATAGTAATGATTGATTGGATTACCGGAATGTTGGGTAGCTGGCTAACAGCGCCTCTTACTGAGAAGTTCGTTGGAAGACTAATTCGCCATCTTATGAGCTGGTTATCAGGGGCTCTTACTGGCTTTCTTGTAATGACTCTAGAGTTAGCTCCCTCTCTTGTTGAAGGTTGGTTCGAGAAGACAGGAATTATCCTTGCTGCGGCAGCTGCTTACGGAGTTAGCCTTCTTCTTAGCTACCTTAAGGACAAGAAGATAATTGGCTAGGGAAGAGAAAGTCTTTGTTAGCTGGGTAGCCCCATCCTTAAATAGAGTTTATGCTGGTGTCCATTGGAGAACTAGGAAAGCCTGGGCAGATGAGGGACATCTTGCTGTAAAGGCAGCGGTAGGTAGGAGCTTAAAGAAGTTCGATTCCCCTGTTAGCCTTGAGTTCACCCCCATAAGAGGGGCAGGTAAGAAGAAAGCTTACGACATCTCTAACTACGCTTTGACTATTAAGATAATAGAAGATGGGCTAGTTTGGTGTGGGGTTCTTGTTGATGATACTAACAAGTGGGTTCGTCGAGTAATAACTAACGCTCCTATTAAAGGCGAGGAAACGGGGATGGTGGTTGTTATAAAAGAGATTGAGGAGGGTTAGCTAGTATATCCAATCGTCCTTAACCTTAGACCAAAACTCAACACCATCATGGTCATAGCCTTTATCGCTACTCTTCTTCTCTCCGATAATCTCCCTTACCTGCCTCTTCATCTTCTCATGGGCTCTGATAGCAGTTGCTCTTGTTGTTGACTTCATAGGCTTAAAGATAGGAGCTAGTTCATCCTCTAGGTCAGAAGAATCCATAACTAGATTCTTTACAGTCCCATCTTTACTTCTGCTAATCCTATGCCAATTCGTATAGCTGTAAGGACTGCAAAGATTACTAGAGTCATTAAACTCATATTCGGTAGCAAAAGTAATAAACTGATTGGAGTTATGAGATAAGCTTGTATGGGTAAGGTGGGTAGTCCTTAGTCCTGAGAAGACAGTAAATACAAGGATAGACCGGTCGTCTGGGGCGTCATAAAACTCATCGCTAAAGACCTCAACATGTTGAGTATGGAGACAGACCTTCTCCATCTCATCTCTCCTTTTGTATCTCCACATATGGTTCTCTTTAAAGGTAGCAGCCTTTGGATTCAAATCATCGTCTAGTATATATGCTTGAGGTTTCCCCATCTCTTCTTCCTCTACTCTTTAAAGACCCCACTACTCTTCCCTAGTGCCCTTTGAGCTACTTGCAACACGAAAGGCTTAACAGTCGCATCCTCGCCAATAAGGTCTAGTGTGAACATCTCAATCTGTTGTAGTGCTTCTTTGTATTTCAACGCTTCAGCTTGCCAGTCATCTGCCTTCTTCATGCAATCACTACTAGGAAAGGTCATTCGATTCATCTCCTTTATTATCTCTAAGCAATACATTTACCCATCACTCCTCCTTGTCCGAGTCCTGCTGTGGTTGCTTGTTTTCATAAAATGTATGAGGCATACCATCAAACCACATGTACCCCTCTTTGTCGTGCTTCCTAACTTTGTACCCCTTGCCGCTTGGAGCCACTAAGTCGCACCCATCCGGTAGTTTATACATTTGAATTTGAGTAGGTAAGCAAAGTTCATGTTGCATAATTTCTTTGATTGCGCTTTCAACAACCTCAACCCAAGATGTATATAAATTAAGTGGTAGGCTTGCTGTGATTATTTTCATTTTCTTTCCCCTTTACATCACGAGTTTCTATATTCTCGGTACTTAAACGGCGATTGAGCTGATTTCTAAGCCTCTCATTCTCAGCCTGAAGCCTATCCGCTCTATCATGCTGCTCTATATAAAGCTTGTGATTTAGCTGCATAGCACTGGAGAGTTTTTCGTAGTCTGTTTTGTTCATAACTCCATCATTTCATTAATCCTAAGCTGAGCAAATTCTTCTTCGCTGTTTGTCGAGTATTCCATATCCGATTGCGTTGCAATATTAAGAACACGCTCTAGGTAGTTCATCTTTCTACGTCTCACTTGCTTTTTTATTGTTCTCTCGATATCAAGCGAACGTCCACCTAATGTCTCTACTTCATCCATTCGTTTTTCAATGCTCATCCTTTTCTCCTATTCTTTAGTTATAGGCGATTCATTTCTCTTTCTGATTCCGTTCAACTCTATGAGCCTTCGCTTTAATCTCCTTAGCCATCTTTGCTAGCACTTCGTACTTGCTGCGGTAGGGCATAGTAGCGCTCGATAAGTCTATAAGCTTTGCTACTTCTTTCTTCTGCTCAGGGGGTAAGTCGTCTTTATCAATTATCACGGCAGTCTCGTTATCATTAGCTCCACTACTTCCACCAGTCCGTAGCCAAAGCAAAAGCCTACGGTGAGCAACAAAGCTATCCAAACAATCATTGCTATATTGTTCATTGCACCATCTCCGGCTCTATACCAAGTGACTTTTCAGCTTCTCGAACTACGTGCCTTAGGTCATCAATGTGGATAATAATAGGCGGGGAATCATGGGACTCTCTATCCGCATCAAACCATTTAATAAGGATGAACTCAGGACTCTCTTCGTTGGTGGCTATAGAAAACCCAGCTACTTGCAAGCTTCCCAAATCCTTATCCTTAAGCTCCTCTATTACTTGCTCCATTTCAGCTTCATAATCTTTTATCGTCCTAGTCATTCTTTCTCTCCCTTACAATTGGTGATGGTTTAATCTGTTCGTCGTATCGGCTAATCCTTGTGATAGCTTTCTGAATCTCGAGTAGTAGCTGGTCTCTAGTGAGGTTCGCTTGAGAGATGATCGACTTAAGGACGGAGATAGCTACCTGGGCTTTCCCTTCAGCTGCTCCTAGTTTTTTCTCTAGTTCCTTAATAGGGTCTTCAACCTTAGGTTCCGCTGCCTTCTTGGGCGGCTTCTCTAATCTTTTAGCGGCTGTCCCTTTCTTTACTTTTACTACCTTTCCTACCATTAGCTCTCCTTTGTAAAGTCTTCTTCATTCTCATTGATAAACAGACAACGCTGACGACGCCTATCCAACATTCTCTGAATGGATAAAAGCTTCTTGTTAGACCGCATCAGCTCCTCCTTAAAATTACGTACCTCAGAGAGCGTTAAGGATTCGGAGTCGTCAACGAGCTGCTTAGTTAAATTCTGTATATGGGAGCGAATACCCGAAGCCTCTTCTTCAAACTTCTTAATCTCATGACGCAATCGAGCCTCCTCTCCTCTAGACATCTACCCTCTCCTTAAAATGGAATAGTATCCTTAAGGTTTAAAACCTCTTGCATGTCATCTTCAGTAACAGCCTTAAAGCTATCAGTAGAAACGCCTAGCTCTTCACCATCAGCTACAAACTGAGCGGCTATAAGATAAGCGGTAATTCCCTTGTTAGCTCCTTTCTGGTAAGCAGCTACCTTGACCTTAAGCCGCGCATAGCATCCAGCATAGAAGTCTTTAGCTTCCATCTTGTCACCCTTAGCGTCTCTCACAACGATAGAGTTAATAGTCTTAGCCGTAACGTAAGCTTTGCCTCTAAAGATTTTATACCTATCATTCTCTCCAGGCTCAGGTTGAGGCCGATCATCCCCATCTTTAACTGCTGTCACCTTAATGGTAGTTAAGTCTTCAGTATTGAAAGCCTTGAGAGCTACCTCCTTACAAGCATCGATAAGAGGCTTTGCCTTTTCAGGCTCTAGAATCAAATCGACTTTATACTTACCGTCACTAAACTCTCGTCCAGTATCAGGCTCATCAAGATACACATAGGCTGCTCGGCCTATTGGTGTAGTTACTATTTTACTCGGCATTTTTGCTGCCATATATTCCTCCTATATAGGTTCGTTAGTTAAAAGCATTATCTAAGTCCTCTTGACTTAAGGTTCTTACCTCCTCGGGATAACAGTCCCATTGTCCTGAGGCTTGACACTTAGCCACTGTTCGTAGGTAGTTCATGTTCTCCTCATGAGCGGCTTGCAAGACTTTACTCTCGAAGCTAAAAGACTGGACACCAAAGGGATACGACTTCTCAGCTGCCACAATCAGGGGTCGGAACTTCTTTCCTTTAATTACTGATAATCCCCAAGCGTAAAAGGCAGCTTGATTAACATAGCGGTAAGTAATGATATCTCGGAGGAAGCCTTCTGTATCTGCTCCCTTGGTAGTCTTTAGGTCTAGGATTATCCCCTTAGCAAAATGGACTAAGTCTATCCTTGCCTTGCAAAGGACACCGGTTCCCTCGTCTCTCCAGACAATACTTAGTTCGACCTCACCCTCTCCTTTGTTTGCTTCTTCTATTATCTGGTTGATAGGGTCGTTGAGATGGACAGCGTTCTTTACTGACTCTATGGTTTCAAGGTCTCTTGTCCTTATAACGAACTCAGCCCCTCCCATTTCCTCTACTAACTCCTCCCAAGCTTGACCTCGTCTTGTCTTGATGTACTCAGGTTGGATAGCAAACTCTTCGTTAAACTTCTTAGGCTCAAGGACTGCTGAATGGATTTGAGTACCCAACATTTGAGCATCTGTAGGGGGTGAGTATTTCTTAAGGTACGCTCCTCGGAAGTGGGCAGGAGACTTACGGATTAGTTTTAGGGAGGAAGAGTTTACCGCATCGATATTGCAGTAGTCTTCAAAGGAGAGCCCAGGGTAGACCCCAGGCTCTAGGGTACTACTTGTAGATTCGCTCATAAGCTGCGCCTCAATGGATTGTTAAAGTTCGTTAGTTGCAAGATCTAGATATACTCATTCTGACTAGTTTCTGTCAAGCCTTAAGTTTAAAATATTTGTCAGTATAGATTTTTACACCTAAGAACTGATGGTTACAGCTGGAAGAGCGTGGAAAAAGAGAGGTAGAAAACAAGAGGTAGAAAGTAGAATCAAAAACTCTTTGCTTGTTTTATTGCCAAGCACCAAGGACAGTTGTCAAGAACTTTCTCTTTATACCCTGGTAAATAAGGGACAAAACCACATTCTTTACATTGAGTATAGGAGCTATAACGCGGAGGTATTCTAAGGACACTTATCATTTCCTTCTCAGTCTCCTTAGTTGCTAACTCTTCATCCCCTAATATCGCTAGCTTCTGGGTAAATGTTTCCGAAAAAAGTTGATAGGCGAAATCTACTTCAGGTTTATTAACCTCCTTTAGCCTTTCATACTCGCTGCGAGTATAGGCTCTATAGGCAGCTGGAGATAAAAACTTTCGAGCTTCTTTAAGCGACTTGAAGTTATCCTTCATCTTCGCCGTCCCCTCTAAAGCTTTCGTACTGGCTACGCAAGTAAGCTGCATGTTGATAGCTAACACCTAAGGCTCCAGCTATATCTGCTATCTTTGCCTTCTTGAAGTGACTCATCAACGAAACGTGGTAATCAAATAAGGATGAGCACTTGAATCTCATCCCCTCCTCTTCGTTCGAATAGACTTCCACCCAAAGAGGCTGCTGCTCATGGCGAGTCATGTGACGGCCTTTCTCAAAGTGAAGTTCAAAAGCATTGTCCCAAGTCTCTAAGCCAGTAAGGTTTACAGCCGGAGGACTAAGTCTTATTACTGTGTCTGCTGCGTTCTTCTTTTGGGTCGAGCCGTATAGCTGGCCTTGAGCATTAGGATGGTCGACAAGCATCACAGCCTTGCCCTTGTTCTTGTACCTATACGCCCACTTCCTGATCTCCTTCCACATTTCTATCTCTCCCATGTATTTATCAGAAGGAGCCGCACAAGATTGAAGGTTATCTATTACGATTACATCGGCGTTGGATTCTATAATCTCCCTGTCGTAGTAATGCTGCTCGTTGGGGTCAGCAAGGTTAGGCATCCCCTCGGGGAAGTCCTCGCCGATAACGAAGCTAAACCTTTCAGGAGATACAGAGTCTCCTGAGCCCAAGTCGATAGCTTCTATCCTATTGGCTAGACTCTCTCTCCCCATCTCTCCGTCGAAGTAGATAGTAGTAAAGGCTTCTTGTCCCATCCACTTAAGGAAAGGGGTTAAGCTAGCTACCGAATGGGAGAGCTTCAAAGATAAGTAAGTCTTACCTACTCCAGCTGGAGCATAGACAAATGTAAGGCTGTGAGAGGTAAGGAATGGGGCTAGTATGTCCTTACGTGGGGTGCGAGAGCCGTATATTAGCTCTGTGACGCTGATTCTTTTGCTTTCAGATTCCATAGTAGTCCTTAAAATTAAAGCCGTCTGAGGGCGTTTGCTGGCGTTTCTGGGCTTCCTTGATAACCCATCGCCTTAGAGTTAGGTGTGAGTTCCAACCATTAGTGATAGCCTTCTTGCTTTCAGCTGTGGGCTTCTGGCCTGGGGCTGGTTGCTTACCCTCTATCCAGTCGTTAAGGATATCAAAGGCTTCTTGTACTAGCTCTACCTCGTACTCCTTGATGAGCTTGCTGTAGCTAGTGTCCTTCATCCAAACATAATCTCGATGGCGGGTTCGTCCTTCCTTCTGTTCCAAAAGTGGTTCCAAACCTGGTTCCAACTTAGGATTCTTAGTCGGTGTATCCTTATTGATATCAGCAACTTGAGTAGGTTCCTTTGGTTCCAAAGGTGGTTCCAAAAGTGGTTCCAACTCAAGCTTAAGAAGTCGGTAAGCTGTAGTCTTTGGGAGCTTAGTCACCTTCATGAACTCCTTAAGCGAAGGCTTAGACCCTGATAGAACCAAGTATAGTTTTGCTTCTTGTTTCGAGTAGGGGCTTGTCCTTTTGCCAAAATCTGTAAGGATAGATAAGAGCTGGCTACTCATCTTCTTCATCGTAGACTACCTTTACTCGCTTTGAGTCTAGCCAGTCCTTAACTTCAGGGAGGTAGTAGGTGATAGTCCTCTTGCTCCATTCGTGGTAAGGGACATCAACTGCCCTCTTGTCCAGCTGGTATTTAGTAATGGGGATGCCAAGCTTCTTGAATATCTCGGCTAGTTCTGAGCGCTTTACGTGGCGCTCTTCAGCAAATATCTTGCTACTCATATCGTTCATTGGGTTCTCCTTCTAGAATAGAACGACGATTCGTTTGGAGGAGCTAAGTTATTACCCTAAGTTACTTGTTATTACCCGCAGTTGCTGTATAATAAGGATAACTACTTATTAGTGTTCCTCTGTGGAAGCGTTTAAGTTAGTTAGTTGCTTTAGGGGGGTACGATTCTGTATCCCCCTACTTGTGATGAACAAAACTACTCGATTTGTTTAGTAACGTCAAGTAGTAATTAGTAACTAACAGGCGACAAAATGAAAACTACAAAGGGTAAAACAAAAAAGAAAGCAAAAGCTAGCAGACCCTTCCCCACATTGAACAACCTTGAGGATCTCTTTAAGGCTTGTTGTGAGTGGGAAGCGGAGAGATTAAACCTTAAGGCTTGCACCTATAGAGAGCTTGCTAAGAGGTGGGGAGTTAGCGAGATGAGCATCTCTCAGTGGAGAAGAGGAGTCCGGCAGTTGTCAATTGATAGGCTCTTGTACCTTGCCAATCGATACGGCAAATCAGAAAAGGAAATCTGGCCGCTGTTATTACGGGGTTATTACTAGGGATTAGTACTAGTTTAGTACTGGAGGGTTCTTTCTAGTACTAGTTTCTTCGGGTTTATCTTTGCAATCAGCTGCTTAAGGACAGTATGAGGAATCTCCCTTTAAAGCTTTTAACCAGTGGGTCGGTGGTTCGAGCCCACCTCGGCTCACCAACTACTTACCTAGTTTTTCCCCGAGACTCCCTACTAAATCAGATACTTAAGCCCCCTTAAATGGGCTTCTCGTTTCTCGTTGTTACTTTATATTGCTATTCAAAACGAGTAGTTCTATACTACTCGAGTAGAAAAACTAGTACTAGTTTAGTACTGGACTTCATTGGGACACAAAATGACTAAGATAAAACTAACCAACACAAGGGTTAAATCCCTCCCCCTTTCGCCATCAGAGTATAGAGATAGTGAGCAACCAGGACTAATGGTTCGGGTAGGTAAGAAGAGTAAGAGCTTCTATCTCAAGAAGAGCATTAACGGTAAGCAAGTAGTTGAGAAGCTAGGAGACTTCAGCTGTTACTCTGTGGATGAGGCAAGGAATCTCTGTAGAGAGAGGCTTGCTGAGCTGGCTGGCAACAAGGCGGCAATAGCTCGTAAGCAACAGAAGATTACCCTTGGCCAAGGATACTCTCACTACATGGAGGAGCATGTAGGTATCCACTGTACCAAGAAGACATACTCAAACTACCAAGGCTTATGGAGTTTGTACCTGAGTGAGTTTCAGGACGAGGCTATGGTGAGTATCAACCCCCAGACTATCAGGCTCTTTCATCGACGAGTCGGTAAAGGTTCGGTGTTCTCAGCCAATAGATGTGTGGAACTCTTGAAGGCTATCTACAACCACTGTGAGAGGCGAGAGCTTATATCTGGGGTTAGTAATCCTGGGAAGGTTGTCCATCGAGAGGTTAAGAAATCAGTTAAGTACCAGGAGAGACCTAGAGAGCGGATAGTAGAAGAGCATGAGCTAGGTAGTTTTGTAGAGGCAGTACTAGGAGAAGCAAAAGCCACTCGTGGCCAATCGATTCCCTCTATGGTGGTGTTGCTGGCGCTTACAACTGGAGCCCGTCGAGAATCCATCCTTAATATGAGAGTTAAGGACGTGTGTAGGGTGAGCGGGTGCTGGAGTATTCCAGCTGAGTTTAACAAGGGCAAGCGCAAAGGGTACAAGGTTCACTTGGTTCCCGCCGTCCTTAAGTTGGTAGTAGAAAGGATAGACTCTCAGGAAATTCCCTCCCCTTGGGTCTTTCCTAATCGAGTTGATTTATCTCGGGCTATGGTTGAACCAAAGCGAGGCATCAAAAGGATATTTAAACAGCAAGGATTGGAAGACTTCACTCTCCATTGCTTACGCCATACCGTCGCAACCCATACTGCTTTTGCTGGTATTGCCGATGTAGTTAGGAGTTCGATGTTAGATCATTCGGCCAAGGGAATTACGAATCGGGTATATACCACCATCACCGAGCAGAAACGGAAGCTTGCATTTACCTCCTATTGGGATTACTTGCTCGAGTCCATACCTCAGGGTAGGGAAAAAGAAAAAGCGGTAGCAGCCTAAGCCACTACCGCCAACAACAATTAACAGGAGAATAAATCACAATAAAAACAATCTTACTACTACGTATAGAACTAGTCCCCTGTAAACTAGCTCGCAGAAGTCCAGGCTATTGAAGGGTCTCATCCTGCAATTCCTGCTCTGCTATGTGAACTTCTTTTATGAACGCCTGAACATCGTCACGCGTGTATCCTTTCGACTTGAGAAACAGGCTTATATAGTTGTTACGGACAATCATCCTCTTCAATGTATCCATAGACTGAGTTAGCATCATGCCGTTAACGTATTCAATCAGAGCTATCATGTTATTAACAGAAGTTAAACTCCCATCCATCTCAGATATCTCAGGGGTCGCAACGTTAACCGCTTCCTGGACGGATAGCATTACACGCTCGCAGTCATTAAGGTCATCGTCCATTAAGTACTTCAGCATCTTACTTACCGACTCTTCTATTCTTAGCTCGTCTGCTTTTTCTTTTTCTTCCTTTTCATCCTTAGTCATAAGGTTTCTCCTAGTTTGTTTAAGTTATTAGTTGCTTGGCTAGTCTCTTCAGTATCAAGTTGCCAGTTTGATAGACCGTTCCCAAACATCGGAAACGGTTTCGACTTTGTGCGAAGTCTAGTAACTATTGCTAGCTACTTAATATCTTATCATATCTTTATATCTATTCGCCCTCCTTTTTTGAATAATCTGGGACACTCCAAGAGGGTACGATTGACAAAGTCTTTGTTTGAAACGATGGGTTCCTCACATCGTCGTGGCGAATAATAGTACAAGCGTTCATCGCTAGTACGGACAAAGTTAACAGAGTAAATGTAATTAGTTTTGTTAGTTGCTTTTTCATTTTTTTTCATCCTTATTTTTTAACCTACATATTGACTAAGCAAGAGAGTCCAAGACTGAGCGCGCTTACTATTAAGATTTTAATTAGTTCTAGTTCTTCCATCGATTGCGCCTCCTATAGTCCGTAATACCTACCAAACCACTCAAGACCTACCGCTCCGAATTGAGAAACTAGGTTGTAAATAATGAAGATAACAGCAATCACTACTAGTGCTACTCCCTCGGCTTTACTTGTAACACCTATCTCTAAATCAAGTTTCATTGTTTTAACCTTTATTAAATTAACCTAAACAGATAGCCGAATTACTATCCTTAGGACGCCCGATTAAGGACGCCCCGAGGATATAACTAAGCCTCCTCTATTAATGGGATTGCTGGTACTTCCCCTGCTATCAAGTGGCCAGTAGACTGGAGCCTGATAACTGTATCGAAGTACTTAAGGTAAGTTTCCTTGTTGATTAACCCATACTCCTGAGCACAAGCTAAGCCATGATGCAGCGGCCAAACGTTATTGGGTTCGCTTGCTATCATGCGGTGAGCTTGTGTGTTCAGAGCTATGAGATTTCGCTTTCCAGCCTGGACTAACGCCTCATGTCGTGCTGCTATACCGCGTCGTGCTACATTCCTAATTGCTTCCATTCTCTAGTCCTCCTCATGTAGTGCCATGATTAGGCTTGTGCTATCAAAGGTTAGCCCGATTAAGAAACGGAATTCATGCTGAGCACCGTCCTTATGTTCGGGGCAAGGGAATAGTTCAAAACGCTCAAAGGGAAACGTCGTAAAGTCTAGCTCCTGGAGTACATTGCGAACGGAATTCCCTTGATCGTCGTAGGTATAAATAACTACCTCCGCGCCGTCGTCGTCAGTAGGTTCTAATGCAGCAAACAAAGGGAAATGCTCTCTATACTTCTTAAGGATAGTAGGCTTGTGACTAAAGACTAAGTCTATAAGCCAATACGCGCCACACTCTTTTGCTACGTAGTCTATACCGTCCGTATAGTAAGAATTGAGCCAATGCTTATGATAAGTGCTAGTACCTCCGAAGAACTGATCCAAGTTAATCTTGGGTTGTGGTTTTTGTTCTTGTGATTCCATTTGTTAGTCTCCTAATGTTTGTTTAAGTTATTAGTTGCTGCCGACTCTCGTCAGTACAGGTTAAACCTGTAGACGCCCTGAGAGTTTCAGGGCGTTTCGAGTTGCGTAGCTTTCAAGCTTTCAATATTGACGCTCCTTGGTTCTCAAATATCTGAAGTACTCCCTCCAGGAGTTGCTCTTCTGTTTTGTTCTCGTGAGAACCGTCGGTCTGAGGTATATATAAGACTGGAGCACCTAAGGCTTCAGAGCGCTTGGATATCTCAGACTCGGACACTTCAGCGCATCGTCCATAGCCGCCTCCTCTTTCATATCCGTACTTTTCTCGCAATTCAGGGGATAAACTCTCGTAAAGGCGAAAGAACGAACGTCTAAGGCTACTAGGATGGGCTATCCAATATGCTGCGACGGCTGGATCTAAAAACTCACTCGGTTCTTTTACCCGAACGAAGGTATTATTCCCGTTTGACCTAGAATTAGCAGTAACAAGCGTTAACCCTACCGAGTATCCTTGCTTTTCCATCGCTCGAACAACTGTAAAAATAGCCGCTCCTCTTTTTGCCATAGTATCAGATTCTATAGTGCACCAGGCGGCTATGTTGAACATGATCTCAACTACCCTAGATGCTCCGATAGTTCGACGTCTACGCTTCATACACTTGGGATTGTCTTTTATCATCCTAGAGCAAGAAAACGCGCTTCCCACTGGCGAGAATACTATCCTGAAGCTTGGGGCGTCGCGCTCAAAATGGGAGCTTAACTTGTCAGCTGAAGCCTCTATTTTTTGCAAGATATCCTGAGAGCCAAAGGTAGCGAGTTTGTTAGCCTCGTCGAGATCCTTTGTTCCTGTGAAGCTTTCACTTCCTTCAGCGCTCGCGTTGTATCCGTCCTTAGGATTAGGTAAAGGCGACTTGAGGACAGCAAGCGCCTCATGCAAGCTATACTCAGTCGTTAACAGTCTAGTTTCTTTTTTCTCTTTCTTAGCCATTATAGCGCTCCTTTCATTGTTTGAGCTTGGTTCTCGGTTAGTCCTTTGCTGATAACACAGTCGATAATTAAGTCCTTACCGATACCTACAGCGGTCAGCTTTCTAGCGGCTATTACAGCGCGCGGGCTAATAATTGCAGTCCAGTTATTGCTTTTAGCTACTTCTTGAGCTTTTTCGACTATCTCGGCGCACTGGCCAGGTTGATCAAGAAGTCCTCCGGCTTCGAGCTTAACCTTCTTAGACTTGCGCGTGTCGTCGCCGTCTAGTGAGAACATTAAGCCGATATCATAGGGAACATCCACGACAACAAAGCGATCAAGGGTTGCTTGATCCAGTCTGTTGCGTCCCACATATTCCATCGATGCCCCAGTGCCTCGAGTGTTCATTGAGACAATACAGCGGAAATCCTCGTGAGCTTTTACGGCTTCATTGTTCGGGAACAAGTACTCGCCGTTGGCTAGCATCGCGTTAAACATGCAACCGACTTGCGGATCTAGAGAGTCTAGCTCGTCTAAGATAAGCACCCCGCCGTCCTTAAACGTCTTATAGACTTTACCCTCAAAGTACTCGCCTGTGGTCGGTGAGCGGTAGCCGAATAGCTCTGTGTCTTCGGTTCCTGCGTTACAAGCAATTAGGGTATAGCTTAGTCCTAGTGCTTCAGCCGCCTTCTCACACATATAGGTCTTGCCGCTTCCAGCCGCACCTGAAAGTGCCACATTTACGTTAGCCATTAATAGCTTAGTGATAAATGGGAAGAGGTAGTGCTGGCGGTTCTTAATCTCGATAGTTCTATCGCTGGACTCGACTCGGATAGTCATAGTCTGGGTAGCTTTCTTTTTTAGCTCTTCAGCGACAATTCGGCGAATAGTTTCCTCGTCTACCTTGCCGCCTCCGAGGATATCTCGAATGGCCTCAAGCTTATCTGATTCGCTATCATCCTTAGTGGTAGTAGGCTTAGTCTCCGAGTCTAGCTCGACGACATCAGCACTCCAGGCTTCAGGAACACGCCCATCTAGAAATTCTAGAAACTCGGACTTGCTCGCCTTGTCGTAGGTAGTGGATGGAATTTTAAGCTTACAGTCGGCAGCATGAAGCTTGCAGACGTCGCGTAAGATTTTCCAGTTGTTAGAGTCTAGCGGCTTCAGTGGGTCAAACTCCCCGCTGGAGACCGTGATAGGCTCTCTGTTGTCGTATCTTGTTAACATTTTGTTCTCCTGTGTTTTGTTAGTTGTTAGTTGTTGCTTTGGTCAAACGACCAGAAGAGCAAGCGCTAGACTCGCTCTCCAAGTTGCTTGATTAGTTTAAGTAAAGTCTGTAAGCGGTGATAAAGATCACTGCCGTCAATATTGATTGAAGTATTGTGATATCAGTCATGTTATTTTTCCCTTTGTTAGTTGTTGCTTGTTGTTACTGAGTACTACTCGGTACTACTACTCATACTGATTAGCATTATCTGCTAAAGGGTGCAATACTTTTTTCAAGACTCGCACCAGTTTTAACCTAAACTGAAGAAAACACAGAGAAAACAAAGAGACAATTTTTTCGCCTGGGGTAATACTCAAGGCCGGATTAGCAACCATCTAATACCTAGCTATGGACTCATTGAGATAGCTGGGGTTAGTAGTGGTAATAGAGGTGCTAATACTGAGAGAAGGTATGAGCTACACCAGGTTGACGCTGGAAAAACAGAAGTTATTAGTAGAATTCAGAGGATGTGGGCAGCTACATTAGTTGACGGAATTAGGAGCTATCTGTACGGGGATAAGAGCGATTACAATGTGAGAAAGGACG
>Ga0129351_1000238_pt1 | contig 20271 bp, 16 predicted proteins | sample CPBDNA_8_FD_94423 | JGI IMG/M metagenome (GOLD analysis project Ga0129351, IMG submission 94423) | Freshwater to marine salinity gradient microbial communities from Chesapeake Bay, USA - CPBay_Sum_27_0.2_DNA | ecosystem: Environmental > Aquatic > Marine > Coastal | place: USA: Chesapeake Bay... | reverse complement strand
TTAAGGTTGGCGCACACCCAGCATTTCCAGATTTAGTTGGGTTCGGTAGACGTCCTATGAAAATGAGCAGGGAAGAAATAAAAAATTTAGTAATGTACCAAACAGGGGCTTTAAAATCTTTTTTGGATGAAATAAATATGCCTTTAAACCATATTAAACCTCATGGCTCTTTATATGGAGTATCTGCAAAAGAAGAGGATGTAGCGCAGGGTATAGCAGATGCAGCCGAAATATTTAATGTTGGTGTTTTTGGAATGGTAAATACTTTTCATGAAAAGGTCTATAAAGAGAGAGGCGTTAAATTTTTTGCTGAGTTTTATTCAGATCTTGAGTATGACGAGACGGGTTATCTTGTTATTGCAAAAGGAAGAAATAAACACTATCCCACAGATAGAGCAGTTCAACGTTGCTTGAAAGCAATAGCAGAAAATAAAGTTACCACAATTAGTGGTGAGGATATTGATGTAGGATGTGAAACTATTTGTGTTCATTCTGATACTCCAAATGCAATTGAAATTTTGACCAGTTTAAGAGAAGCGATGAACAACTCTACAGATAAATCTTCTCAAGTTATTTCAAATAATAAAATGCCCTATGTTGTTGATTAAATACCCATGAAAAGAATTTTAATTGCTAATCGAGGTGAAATTGCTTGTAGGATAATCAAAAGTTGCAAAAATTTAGGTTACCAATCAATAGCTGTATATTCAGATGCTGATAAAAATGCCAAGCATGTTCGAATGGCAGATGAAAAATATCATATTGGTCCAAGCAAGTCTCAAGAGAGCTATTTAGCCTATAAAAAAATTATCGACGTAGCTTTAAAAAACAAAGTTGATGCAATTCATCCAGGATTTGGATTTTTATCTGAGAATGAAACCTTTGCAACAGAGGTAATAAAAAACAAAATTTTATGGGTCGGGCCCAGGCCTGAAACAATTAAATCGATGGGCAATAAGGACATTGCAAGAGATTTAGCCGAAAAATCAAACGTCCCAATTTGTCCGGGTATTGATAATGTTTTTTCATTAAGCCAAGAAGATTTACAAAGGAGATGTGAAAGTATCGGTTATCCCATTCTAGTGAAAGCAAGCGCCGGAGGGGGTGGGATAGGAATGAATGTGGTAAACAGTTTTTCTGAATTAGAAAGTGCTATTGAGAAGACATCATCTTTGGCCAAGAAAGCATTTGGCGATGGTAGTATTTTTTTAGAAAAATTCATAACAAATGCAAGGCATATAGAAATTCAAATTTTTGGCTTTGGCAAGAATGGCTCTGTCCATCTCTATGAGAGAGATTGTTCAATGCAGCGAAGATATCAAAAAATAATCGAAGAGTCTCCAGCACCTAACATTGAGAGATCTGTTATCGACGAGATGGCAGATGCAGCTGTTAAGCTTGCCTCTTATGTTAATTATGATGGAGCTGGTACTGTTGAGTTTATTTACGATATCAATGAAAAAAAATTTTATTTCTTAGAAATGAATACTCGAATTCAGGTCGAGCACCCAGTTTCTGAACTAGTGACAAATAACGACTTAATCTCCTTACAGATTATGTATGCTTTAAATCCAGAAAAAAAAACCTTGTCTCAGAATAAGATTCTATCTTCAGGCCATGCTCTAGAATGTCGAGTTTATGCGGAAGATCCCTCTCAGAATTTTTTACCTTCTCCGGGCAAAATCACTACCCTTGATATTCCAACAATACCTGCAGGTATAAGATTAGATTGGGGTTTTGAACAAGGAGATGAAATTTCATTTTATTATGATCCAATGATTGGCAAAGTCATTGCACATGACTTAACAAGAGAAGATGCCATAACAAAGCTAATTGATTTTCTTCAATCAATTACGATTGAAGGAATAAAAACGAATATCCCTTTCTTAATTTCACTTTTAAAAAATAAAAGTTTTATTAAAGGTAAACATAATACTAAATACATTGAAAATAATATTAATAGTTTTACTTTTGACTCAAACAGTCCTACGAAAAATTATCTTAACAATTCAGTTAAAATAAATAGAAAACAAATTAAAATTGTAGAAACTGATAAAACAAATTCTTTATCAAATAAAAGCAAAATACTGAATGGAGAAAAAATTAAAATAGTTCATTTTAATTAAATCATACATGAATTCGATCACAGCAATTAAACCTTCAATGATTTCAGGATCTGATCCTCAGTCTTCTAAATATTTGATAGTGCCAATTTTTATATTTTTCGCTTTGGCAATATTTGCAATAATTAGAGGTCCCCAAATAATTTCAAGTACTGGTATTGGCACTGCTATTATGGTTTCCACCCCTCTCATTTTAGCTACGTACGCTCTTACAGCTTTAGCATTGGCGGGGAGAGTGACAGTGGATCTTTCTATGGGGCCATTAATTGGCTTTATAAATGTTACTACGATTCAATTGTATGGCGCAGGTTACATTCAGTCTCCAGTCTCATATTTTATTTGCGCTATCGCAATAGGTGTAATTTATCAATTTCTTTACGCCTTAATTGTAATTTTTGTCCGCGTCCAACCTATTATAGTTGCATTAAGTATGTTCTTAGCATTCTCGGGTCTGAATTTAGTTATTTTGCCAAGACCAGGGGGTCTAGCTCCTGAATGGATGTCCTCTTGGAGCGCTGGAACACAAATAATTCAGCCAGTATCTATTATGTTAATTTTTGCTACATTAATTTGGTACGCTTTAACCCATACTGCTTTTTGGCAACATCTCAAATTAATGGGTTCGGATGAAAAATCAGCCTATACTAGCGGTGTCAGAATTTATTGGGTTAGGATAGGAGCACATATAATCGGGGGTGTTTTCGCTGCTCTCGCTGCAATTGCATTTACGGGATTGATTGGTTCTGGTGATCCAACTCAAGGAACTACTTATACTCTAATGGCCGTTACTGCTTTAGTACTTGGAGGGTCGAGTCTAGTTGGAGGAAGAGGAGGCGCTTTTGGAGCGATACTTGGCTCGCTCAATATTTATTTAATTAATTTTATCTTATCGACATTTCGATTTGAAAGATTTCAAAGCTTTGTAACAGATTTATCATATGGCGCAGTTTTGGTTGCTTCTTTACTAATATTAATTGCGCTACCTTATTTGCAGAAAGCTTTTAAGAATATGTCAGTTTTTGTATTTTTCATTATTGGCACGATATGCACCGCTGCTGTTCAAATTCACATGAAATTTGACCAAGTTACTAGAGGCACCATAGGTGGATTTGGAGGAAAATCAAAAGACGCACAGATGTTTGAAAAAGCATTAGAGTCAGGTAGTGACTGTTTAATTACTGGTAAAGCTTGTTCTGAAGGCGGTGACTCAACGGTTTGGCTTTTTATTGCCATTGGCATAGCAGCCTTAATTTATTTAGTATACTTATTAGTAAAACATCGTGATGGCTCAACAGTTTCTTTTGCAATAGCGTCGGTAGTAATATTTTTTGGATGCGTTTTTAGTGGAAGTCGAGCTGTCAATTTTGTTACCAGCGACCTTGGCTCCAATCTTCAATATATTTTAAATTACGCACCTCAGTATTTTGCCTCAGAATATTTATCTGTGGGCTCAGCATTGCCAAGTCTATCCTCTACTAGTCTTTTAGTCGGTTTAGCTTACTCAATTGCAATTTTGGCTGGAATTGTGTTCTTTACCTCAGCATTGGTTATTATTGCAATGCCAAAGTTTAGAAAGGAAGTAAAAATTCAATCATTGATTCTTTTTGCTATCACCTCCTCGTTTGTTATTTTTGCGGCGGCTGCTTATTATGGAGTTGATACAGTAAGTAATAGTTTTTTTGGAATTGAAGGCTATGCAGTTATTCTGATTTGTTTCTTGCTTTTCTTGCTTACCACCCCAACTATATTTTCAAATGTAAATTTGAATAATATATTTATTATATTCTTGGGCATTCTTGCGTTATTGGCAGTTTATTTCTTAGCCTCACCTTCCGGAACAATAATATCAGATGATGGAACAACATTTTTTGCACCAATTATTACTGAATTAAATATTGGAGATATTTCTGGAGTGAATTACCCTTCATTAATTAGAGGAGAACTAGACTTAAGCAAAATATCAATTCTTAAAGAAACAGCGCTAATTATATTTTTTATTTTTATATTTCAATTTTTCACATACCTTACTTTAAGGGGAAATATTTCTTACAAATCTCTAAAAACTTATATCCCAATTCTAAGTATGGCAGCTTTAGTTTGGTCGTCATTGTTTTATGGAATTGGCTACCCATTCTGGAAAATGTTTTTAATGACTTCGGTTGGAGTAGTTTCGGCTCCATTAGTTTGGCAAGCATTTAATGTGTATAGAGTTAAACTTAAATCCCAAGAAGGACTTGAAAAATGGGGAGGCCTATCAGATGATAGGGTTAACTAATTAAATGGAAAAAAGAACTTTCAATTTCTCTAAAGGCTTAGGAATATTTGTTGCGGTTGCGGCGGGTATAGGTACAGCAATCCTCGGATATGTTGATAGAACCGATTGGATTCAAGTCGCTTTTTACTCAATAGCTGTAACTGCTCTTGTTCTTTGGGGGTGGCATCACTTTTCTATTAAGTGGTCTTATTCATTATTTTCAAAGGAAAAGGGTATTGAAGACTCTCCAACAGAAATAACGGATGAAAATAAAAAAAGAAGTTTGTTTTGGGAGATTATTTCTACAAATTGGATAGTGGTAACTGGTTTTTTAATTCTTCTTGGCTTATTTATTATTCTTTGCTTTCTTGTTCCCGGTTTTTTCTCTGGTAGGACAGTTGTATCTGCATTAATTTTTCTTGGTTTTTTAATTTTAGCTTTCATTGCTTATAAATTTCTCAACATCAACAAAAGTGTGATTATTGGTGTATCCATTTTAATCGGTCTATTTATTATCGGTTCAGTTTCTTTAGATGGTTTTCTCTCTATACAGAATATTAAGTCAATGCTTGTCTTCGCCTCATTTTTGGGCATTGCTACAATTGGCCAAACATTAGTTGTAATGCTTGGTGGACTAGATTTATCTATTCCTTTTTTGATTGGTGCTTCTAATCTTGGTTTGATGTCGATGATATCTCTAGGCGTACCGCCTTGGCTGGCATTTATAGTTATTCTCGCATTTGGCTTGATCATTGGGCTATTTAATGGGTTGATAAGTTATAACCTCCAAGGCCAAGCATTGATAGTTACGCTCGGAGTAGGTTTCATGTGTGTTGGTGGTGTTCAAATTTTAGTTTCTCTTCCAACAGTAACTGGGGGAACTGTTTTTGGAGTTGTTCCTGATTGGTTAAAAAATTTAGCCTCACTTAATGGTAAATTTTTTGGACTACCCATTCCTCCTGTTATTTTAATTTGGATTTTAGTTGCGATAGTTTTGATAGTAGGTCTAAGACATACTAAATGGGGAAGAAATCTTATCGCTTTAGGAGGAAAAAGACTGTCAGCCGATAGATTATCAATATCAGAAAGAGTCTACTGGGTTGGTGTATATGTAATAAGTGGTTTTACTTCTGCTGCAACTGGCGCAATGCTTTTAGGCTGGAGTGGCGGAGGTTTTATTGGAGTAGGTGATCAATATTTATTTTTAACCGTTGCTGCTGTTGCTGTTGGTGGGACATCATTGCTTGGAGGTTATGGAGGTTACGGTTTTACAGTTATAGGATGTCTTGCCCTACAAGTGATTAGTACCTTCTTAGCAGGCTTAGGTTTAAGTTTTGAGGGGCAACAATTCATTTTTGGACTTTTGATACTACCTTTAGTTGCTTTGTACTCCAGGTCACCGCATATTCGAGAACAGATTTAATGAAAAAATTCAATAAATATTTTTATTTTTCTAACAAACAAAATTCTCGATTCAATCAAAGAAATAATATAATTTTTTCAAGTAGAGGAATATTTGGGTTATGAATAAAATGTTACTGCCCTACGACATTGTAGGAGGATCTTTCTGGTTAATTTCTGTGGCAATGATCGGGGCAACACTCTTTTTCTTTTTTGAAAGAAGTAAAGTAGCGTTCGTTGGCATACCCCCATGACAATGATCGCAGTAGTGTGTCTAATGTCATCTATTCATTACTTTTTTGTCAAAAATTTATGGGTTGTCAGTGGAACTGCGCCCACACTGTTAAGATATATAGATTGGTTTTTAAACTTCCCTATGCAGGTACTTATATTTTATGCAATGTTGATTTCGGTAACCAAAGTAAAACAAGGAATGTTTTGGAGGTTGCTAGTCGGCACCTTGGTATTTATTACTGCAGAATTCTTAGGTGCTGCGGGTTATATGAGCAAAACCCTTGGTTTCATTGTCGGACTAGTTGGTTGGCTTTATATATTAGGCGAGCTTTATGTTGGAGAAGCTGGTAGAGCAAACGCAAAATGTGGAAATGAAAATATTCAAATGGCTTTTTTCTCAAACCGACTAATATTAACAATTGGTTGGGCCATCTATCCGATGGGATATTTCATCGAACATCTAGGAGGGGGTATTGACCCAAACAGTGTAAATATAATTTATAATCTTGCAGACTTCTTAAATAAAATTGTATTTGGACTTATTATATATAAAGCAGCAACACAAGATACGAGATCCAATGTTTAATATTAATTATTTAGGAGGTATAATTTCATTATGAACATCACTAGCGGCGCGGATATAATTGCAATAATTATTTTATTAGCTTTAGCTATTGCGATTATCGTTTATCTACTTCACTGGCTTTACAGAAGATCATCTAAAGAAATAGCTTTTGTTCGAACAGGAATGGGTGGTGAAAGAGTAGTTATTAGTGGTGGAGCATTTGTTTTACCGATTATTCATAATATCACTTCAGTTGGAATGAAAACTTTATGTATTGAAGTTTTAAGAAATGGCAATAAGTCTTTCATTACAAAAAATAGAATGCGGGCAGAGATGACAGCAGAGTTTTATGTCAGAGTTGCGCCCAATATTGAAAGCGTTTCAATTGCAGCACAAACTCTCGGTAACAGAACGCTTGAACCTGACCATTTAAAAGAATTAGTTAATGGTCGTTTCGTAGATGCGCTTGGTGTTGTGGCTGCAAAAATGACCTTGGATGAGATTCAAGAAAATAGATCAGAATATGTTAAAGCAGTTTCTAAGCATGTTGAAGAAGCAATCAAGCATACGGGTTTAGAGTTAGAAACAGTTTCTTTAACTTCTTTGAATCAAGCTCCCGTATCTGTATTTGATCCTTCAAATACTTTTGATGCTGAGGGTTTAACCCAGATCACTGAAATCACTCAGTCCAGAAAGAAAAAAAGAAATGATATTGAAAAAGATACCCAAGTTAGTATCAGAAATAAAAATCTTCAATCTATTAAACAAGAGTTAGAAATTGAGAGAGATGAAGAGTTTGCAAAATTCCAACAAAAAAGAGAAATTGAGCAACAAAGAGCTATTGAGCATACAGAGTCTATTAAAACTCGATCTATTAAAGAAAGAGAGTCTGAATTAGCTGAAATTGCTTCTCAGCAAGATATTGAAATTGCAAAAATTAATAAAAAAGATCTTATTGAAATGGAAAAAAGCGTTCAAGAAACTAAGCTTATCCAGGAAATTGAAAAGAGACGAAAAGAGCAAAATGATTTCAGACAAAAAACAGCAATTGAAATTAAACAACAAGATATTGAGACAGAAAAGCAAATGCTTGAGTTGGAAAGAGATGTGGAATTCAGCCGTTTAGAAAAACAACGACTTGTCGATGTTAAATTAGCAGAAGAAAAGGCCATAACAGCAAAAGAAGAGGCAAGAAAAAGATATGAGTCTGAAGAGGCATATATTATGGCTGAAGAGCAAATTAAGAATGCAAAAACTGCGCAACAAAAAAATATTGATGCTTTCAAGATTGCTGCTGAACAAGAGACCCGAGTTTTAGATATTGAAAAAGCAAAAAGAATTGAGATTGAAGAGAAGCAAAGACAACTTGATGTTTTAGAAAAGTCAAAGATTGTTTTAAAATCTAAAATGGAAGAGGAACACGCAAGGGCGAAGGTTGTGGAGGCAGAAGAAAAAGTAAATACCGCAAGGGATGTTGAGCATGCTGAAAAGCAAAAATCACTAGGTATTATTGAAGCATCAAAAAATGCCGAAAAAGAAAAATTAGCTTCGATGGCTGCAAAAATCAGATATGAAGTTGAAGCCGCAGGTAAAAAAGCTCTTAATGAAGCGGAAAACCTTAGAAGTGATGCAAGCAGAAGAAGTGCCCTTAGACTTAAGCTTGCTGAAAAAATTGAGGGAATTATTAGAGAGTGGGTTAGACCAATTCAAAATATCGACTCAATTAAAGTTATTGATGTAAATGGACTTCCAGGTTTTAGTCAGGGAGGAGACAGTGGAAAAGGTGGATCTGCTAATGTAAACGGCGACTCTTCTTCACATGATTCTAAAAAAGGCTCTTTAGCTGACAACGTTGTTAATTCTGCTCTTAGATACCGTGCACAACAACCTTTTCTAGATAGTCTTTTAAAAGAAATTGGAATGTCACCGGGAGAAGCAAGTAATATTAGAAATATTCTTGGTGATTACGATGATGCTAAAAAAGACAAACATATGAGATTTGATGATGATGATCCAACTGTGGGTTCTAAAAAGAAATAGGTGAATAAATGAGCATGGATGTAAATACTTGGGCAAAAAAATTTCAAGAATTGACTGATAGTGATGAGACTATAAATGCAATGGCAAAGTACTACACCTGTTCATTTTTATTTGATATGGGCAAAGTTAAGGTCATCGTTGAAATGCACGATGGTAAAGTAAAAAATATTAATACTAACCCTGGAGGTTTAGATCCATATGATTTTGCTTTAAGGGCATCTGAGGCAACATGGAGAGAATTTGCGAGACCTATCCCTAAGCCAATGTTCCATGGAATTTACGCAGCATCTTTTAGAAAAGATTTAAAAATTGAAGGTAATCATTTGGTCTTAATGCAGAATATTAGAAACTTTATAGTTCAGTTTGAGTTACTTCGAAAGTCAGGAGTGCCAGTATGATTTTCAAAATTATAAAGGAGAGAATCTCATGCCAGTAAAACACCATGATCCAATTGGAAGATACGTCACAATTGAGGTAGATGGAAAACAGTATAAAGTTTTTTATCTTTCTAATGGAAAAGGAACACCATTAGTTTGCCAACATACTGCAGGTTGTCATAATCATCAATGGAGAGGTCTTTTAGAGGATGATGAAATTACACAAAATTACCAAGTAATAGCATACGACCTTCCGCGTCATGGAAAATCAGACCCTCCTCATAATACTGAGTGGTGGAAAGAAGATTATAAGCTGACTGCAGAGCATTATTGCAATTTTATTGTAGAACTTTGTAAGGCTTTAGATTTAGATGATCCAATTTTTATGGGGTCTTCATTTGGCGGAAATGTTGCTCTTCAATTAGCTTTAAAATATCCTAATAAATTTAAAGCTGTAATTCCCGTAGAAGCCGCTCACTACTCACCAGGTTTTTATATTGATTGGTGGAGACACCCTCATGCTAACGCCGCTCAAGTTTGTGGCAGTGGAGTATGGGATTTAATGGCTCCTCAATCTCCAGATATGGATAGATGGCTTACCTGGCATTATTATACCCAAGGTTCTGAGGCTTTTAAAGGAGACCTTCACTTCTATTCGGTAGACCATGATTTAAGGGAAGAACTTCAAAATATTGATGGACATAAATGCCCTGTCGTTATGTTGACAGGTACTTATGATTACCTGACTCCCCCTGAGGCTACAGAAGACACAGCTAGACAGATTAAAGGCGGTGTCTACATTGAAATGAAAGACATTGGACATTTTCCTATGAGTGAAAACCATGAGGTGTTTAGAGTTTATCTTTTAGAAGCCTTAAGGATAATCAGGGAAAAAACTGAATAAAATTCCTTTTTCTATTTTAGATTATGTTATCTAATTTATATTGGTTTTTTTTCTTTATCGTTGTTTATTGGAGTTTTTGTTTATTCTGGGGTGCAAGAACATTAAGACAAAACAACGACCCCGAGTCTTATTATTTAGCTAATAGAGGAGTTACACCTTGGGTTTTCTTTTTTTCTGCAACTTCCGCAACTTTTGCCGGGATTACAATAATTACTTATCCGTCTCTTATTTACTCTGATGGATTTTCTTTTCTGTCAACCGCCGCAATAGTCATTACTATACCTCTTGGATCAGTTCTTTTTTTCAAAAGACAGTGGATGCTAAGTAGGAAATTTAATTTTATAACCCCCGGGGAGATGTATTTTTATTATTACAAAAGTAATACCCTCAGAATTTTATTACTAATAATCGGTTTATTCTTTGCAGTTCCTTTTTTAGGTATCATTATCGGCGCCACAGGCAGTATTGTTGAATTTATAAGTCTTGGTGAGATTTCTCGAGACCCCGCAATGTGGGTATTAACTGCTGTTGTATTATTCTATGTCGTATCAGGAGGCTTTAAGCCAATGATAAGTGTTGGTGTCGTCCAGTCCTGGCTGTTTTTTTTGCTTTTTTTAATCATCGGCATTGCCTCTTTTAATTATCTTGGTGGATTGAATTTTTTTGAACAAATGTCATTAGCAAATAACTTTGTTTCATATGGTTCTTGGGGAAGTACAGGGGGCTACGGAGGAGGAGATCTTTCAAGTTATTTCCATGTCCCGGGAGTCATTCAATGGATTGCAGGTGTAGGTAAAAATAATCCTCTTGGAGGCCCGTGGACAACAGTGATGATCTTATCTTTTACACTTTCTTATATGGGGATTGTTTTATCTCCATCATTTTCAATGTGGTCTTATAGTGTTAAGTCACCAAAATCATTTTATTTCTATCAAGTATGGGGATCTGGTGGAATTGTCGGTATATTTTTATTTATTTTTGCCGCCTTACTAGGTGTTGGGGCTCATTTATTGGGTGCAAATTCTTCAATTAATATGAATGGATTTACCATTCAAAACATCTTCCCTGAAATCAATTATGAGAATATGACCAGTATAGTTTTTTATTTAATTGAAAGTTTAGGCTCTTTATCTCCTATCGTTGTTGGTCTTTTGTGTTTATGCGTTGTAGCTGCTCTCCAATCTACAATTTCGGCTATTTTGATGACCTCTGGGGGGATGGTTGCCAGAGATCTTTACAGACCTTACATTGATAAAGACCCATCATGGAAAAGAGAATTATTAGTTGCAAGACTAGGTATGTTACTTCTGAGTCTTGCTTCTCTTTATTTGGCAACTTTTTTTGAAACATCCATAATATTACTCGGTGGCCTTGCTATTGCTTTCGGCTTTCAATTATTCCCTGTGCTCCTTGGAATGTTATGGTTTCCATGGATAACAAGAAGTGGGGCTGTGCTTGGATTAATAGTAGGGATGATTTTTGTTATCTTAGCAGAAACTTTTGGTCATAAAATTACTGGCAATGCCCTTCCTTGGGGCAGGTGGCCACTAACCATTTACTCAGGTCTGTGGGGATTATTTTTTAATGTAATTGTCTGCTTTTCTGCATCAATTTTTTCAAGCAATGATAAAGAAAGAGAACACAGAGATCAAATTCATGATTTTTTTCAAAGTCATATGGGAATTCACCCCTCAAGAAAAAAAATAAAATCATTAGCATATGTTCTTTTTTTACTTTGGGCTTTTTTTTCGATCGGCCCAGGTTTAATTTTTGGAAACTTAATTTTTGGAAGCTCTGATTTAGATTATAGCAGTTGGACTATGGGTATTCCATCTTTGTGGGCATACCAAATAATATGGTGGGCAGCAGGAGTATTTTTAATTTGGTTCCTTGCTAATAAAATGGATTTATCGACTCTTCCTAAAAAGCCCATATTAAACGGAGATGAATTCAGCACACCTGATGAAATTGATGAAAGAGGAAATTATATTGATAAATTAGGAGGGGGATATGCATGGCCACTTATTCTGATTGGATTGGCAATTGCTACTGTAATACTATCTGTTTACGCACTATGACAAAATCACATTTTTTAAAAATCTTTATTAATTTACCTTTTTCTTTTATTATGAAATCTTACTTTTCTAAAAATTTAAACGAGGAGGAAGTTTAGGTTAAAGATGTCAGATTATAGCTATAAATACCCATCAAATGTTCAGTTGAATAAGGGTCATAAACACACCGATGATTTTATAACTAAAAAATATATTCTTCCTATGCTTCGTGACCCTCACAAGTTACAAGAATTAATTGATGAGCATCGAGCAAACCCAGTTGGTAAAGCCGCTAATAGAAATCATGGTGTTATTCAGCATAGTCAAGATTTACAAACAGTTTTAGATAAACTTAGAAGGGCTAGTAAAGAGGGGGGGTTTGTTTCAGTTTGTTTAAAATTACATGAGGATTATAGAATTGGAATCACAACTGGAGTTAGAGGCGAACCTGTTCATATTTTAGAGGACTCTTACTCCTCTGAGGAAGCATGCGAGCATGCAATTTTTCTTAAAAGAATAAAAAGATTACTTAATGAATATAGTGGAGATTAAAGATGCTTAAAATTACAGGGTATAGTGATAAATATTCGGCTCATCCAGGTGAAGAAATTAAATTTTATGTTAATGCAGAATATAATGATAATTATGAAACTCAGATTGTTCGCTTAATACATGGAGATACGAACCCCGAGGGCCCAGGTTACAAAGAAGAAGAGATTGATGCTTTATGTAACGGAAATTATAAAGGCAAAAATCAGAAAATTCATGGTGGCTCATATATAGTTGTTCCTCAACATGAAAATCTCAATATTAAAAGTTTTACAATTCAGGCTTTTATTTTTCCTACCACCCCTGATAAAGGAAGACAGGGGATTGTTACCAAATTTAATGAAAAAGAAAAAACAGGATATGGTCTTTTTATCGATGAAAATGGATTTCTTTCTTTGGAAATTGGTGATGGATCTCAAGTTGCAAAGATTTCATCAGAAAAAAAACTTCTCAGAAAAGTTTGGTATTTAGCAGTAGCTACTTTTGATGCTGAGACTAAAAAAGTACATTTATATCAAGAACCTAGAGTGACCTCCACAAATGGTGGATTGGGAATGGCAATCCTCAACCCCCTAGAAGAAACATCCGCTTCTATTGAAAGTTTCAGTTCTGTCCTTCCTGCCTCCAACGATGCCCCGTTATTGATAGCGTCTAGTTCGTTGAATAATAGATCTGGAAGAAAAATTTCTGGAGGGCATTATAAAGAGGTACCTCATCCAATTGAGCTCCCTCAGCAACAATGCTGTTTTAATGGAAAAATTGATAGACCTAGATTGTCTAATATCGCTTTATCAAAAGAAAATATTGAAACACTCGCTTCAAGTTATGATGAGTGTAATACTACAGTTAGGTCTACTGTAATTGGTGCATGGGACTTTCATGCCAATATCGGTAAAAATATTTCCTCAACAAAAATTATCGATACCTCACCTAATAATCATAATGGTTTTATAATCAACATGCCCAATAGAGGTATGACCGGATATAACTGGACAGCTGATGAGATTGTATATCATCATAAACCTGAAGAATATGGAGCAATCCATTTCCATGATGATGATATTGACGATGCTAGATGGGACACAGATTTTTCATTTAAAATTCCTGAAGGTTTAAAAAGTGGCATTTATGCTGCTCGACTTAGAGTAGATGGTAGAGAGGAATCTGAGTTTGAAGACTATATTCCTTTCTGTGTTAAGCCTCCCAAAGGAAAGGCAACCTCAAAAATTTTATTTTTGATGCCTACAAACAGTTACATGGCCTATTCTAATGATAATTTGGGGACTAACTCTGTTGTTGCGCAATTATTAGCTGGAAAAGTGCCAGTGTTAAATCCTTCTGATCTCTATCTTAATGAACATAGAGAATATGGGCTTTCTACTTATTCACTTCATTCCGATGGTCATGGTGTATCTATCTCGTCGCGATTGAGACCAATACTTAACATGAGACCAAAATATAGACATTGGCTATCACCTTCTTTATGGCAACTTAATGCAGATTTACATTTAACAGATTGGCTTGAGGAAAAAGGTTTTGAATTCGACGTGCTTACAGATGAAGATCTTCAACATGAGGGAATTAATTTATTAAATCGCTATAAAATTGTTCTAACAGGTAGCCATCCAGAATATACATCAGAAAAATATATGGATGCATTTGAGTCTTATCAAATGCAAGGAGGAAGAGTTCTTTATCTTGGTTCAGATGGTTTTTATTGGATTAGTGAATACCATCCTGATAATTCTAATATTACAGAGGTAAGAAAAGGCGAAGCTGGAACAAGAGCTTGGACTTCTAACCCTGGAGAGTACAATAATGCTTTTGACGGTAAATATGGTGGAATGTGGAGGGCTAGAGGTCGAATACCCTCAAAAGTTTGTGGTTTGACATTCACTTCTTATGGATTTGACGTCTCGTCCTACTACAAAAGAGAAGAGGATAGCTTTAAACCTGAGTGTTCGTGGATATTTGATGGCATAGGTAGGGATGAAGTTATAGGCGACTTTGGACTCGTAGGGGGAGGTGCGGCTGGTTTAGAACTAGACAGATATGATCTAGAGTTTGGTACTCCGCATAATGCCTATTACCTTGCAAGATCTCAAGACCACTCCAACATGATGCTTCAGGTAAATGAAGAAATACATTTTGCTGTCAGAGGTTATTACGGAGGCGGACATGAAAACCCAATGGTCAGGGCTGATATGATCTACTATAAGACTCCCAATAATGGAGCCATGTTTGCTCCAGGATCTTTAGCCTGGTGCGGAAGCCTCTCCCATAACAAATACGACAACAATGTTTCCAAGATAATGGAAAATGTCATTAAAGGTTTCTTAAAAGACGGTCCATTACCATAATGAAAAAAGAAAATATGCAAGAGATACCATGGGGAAAGGAAACCTTAGGAGCTCTTGATACCCCTTTAAATGAGCTAGAAAAAAAAGCTCTAGAAAATCTCGATGTAGATAAACTAAATGATATGGCGGAGTGTCTTTTTGCACTTAATAATAGGCATTATGGACCAATCCCTGGAACCTACATGGTAATGTGTGTTGAGCCAAATAAGACATGGTGTGTCGGTCAATTGAGTGCCGATAGAGCGAAACCGTTCGTTTTATTTCCTGATAAAGTTTTTAACAACCCCGAAGATGCAAAAATTGCTGCCGAAGAAATGAAGAAATCTAAGGGAGATAGTATTCCCTGTAGGAATATTTAATGGCTAGATCTAATGTCATGATTGATAATGCTAAGACCAGAGTAACAGAATGGTTTTTTGAGGTGGGAGATGAAACAGGACAACATATTCACGAATATGATTACGTAGTGGTACCGATGCTTGATGGAGAATTAAAGATCATTAATCATGACGGAGCTGAAACTATTTCAAAATTAACGAAGGGCAACTCTTATTTTAGAGAAAAAGGAGTTAACCATAATGTTTTAAATAATAATGATTTTCCATATAGTTTTGTGGAGATTGAATTCAAATGAGCATTCAATATAAAAATTCTGATTATAAAAATTTTGATAATATTTTTTCCAATAATGAACAAAAAGTTTCAGAAAAGTTTTCACTGAAAGAAGAAATTTTAAAAGAAAAATCTTCCTTTCAAAAAAGAGCGAACAGTGTTGGTATACGACTATATATGTTTCAAACAGGTACTTTGAAAACAAAACTAAAATATATCAAAATGAATCAGTCTAACGAAGATTTTGAAATTCCTGTGCCTTGGTTTTATATCAAACACCCTAAAGGAGATGTGGTGATTGATGGAGGTAACGCAAAGGAAGTAAGTATCGATATGCATGACCACTGGGGCGCTGTTGTAGCTGCTTATGAGCCTGTTATGGGTAAGTTTGAAAATTGTATTGATCAATTACATAACATTGGCGTCCAACCAAAAAATATTAGATACGTTTTACAGTCTCATTTACACCTTGATCACTCAGGAGCTATTGGAAGGTTTCCTAACGCCACTCATGTTGTTCAAAGAAAAGAGTATGATTATGCTTATAATCCAGACTGGTTTTCAAAAGGCGCATATATAAAAAAAGACTTCGATAAACCTGGATTAAATTGGCAATTTCTCAAAGATACTAAAGAAGATTTTTATGACTTATATGGAGATGGCTCAATTATTATCATTTATACTCCTGGTCACTCACCGGGACATCAATCTTTTTTAGTTAGACTTAACAATACCGGATATGTTCTTCTTACTATTGATGCAGCTTACACTCTTGATCATTGGCATGATAAGGCCCTGCCTGGTCTGGTTTGTTCCTCTGTTGACTCAGCTAGTTCAGTAAAAAAATTAAAACAAGTCGCAGCTGAAAAAAAAGCGATTGTAGTAACAGGACATGATCCAGAAGCATGGAGTACTTTTAAAAAAGCTCCATTTTTCTATTACGATTAATTTCTATGATGTCAGATTATTTTCAATCTATTCCAAAAATAAAATTTGAAGGGAAAGAAAGTCAAAATCCCCTAGCATTTAAGTATTACAACCCCCAACAAAAAGTACTAGGCAAAACTATTGAGGATCATCTGAGGATGGCGGTGTGTTATTGGCACACCTTCAATTGGCCTGGTAATGATCCCTTTGGAGGCCAAACTTTCTTAAGGCCTTGGATGAATCAACAAGATGCTATCAATCAAGCGATTGATAAAATGGAAAATGCTTTCTCTTTTTTTGATAAACTCGACATTCCTTATTTCTGTTTTCATGATGTCGATATTGCACCCGAGGGTAACAACTTTTCTGAAACTGAAAAAATTCAAAAAACAATAGTTGATTTAATTTCTAAAAAACTTGAGACATCAAAAGTAAAATTATTATGGGGCACTGCTAATTTATTCAGTCATCGAAGATATATGGCAGGAGCTGCTACAAACCCTAACCCAGATATTTTCCAATATGCTGCAGCGCAGGTAAAAATGTGTATTGAAAATACTCATTTATTAGGTGGACAAAACTATGTTTTATGGGGAGGTCGAGAAGGCTACGAAACAATTTTAAACACCAACATGAAGCAGGAGTTTGATCAACTAGGTCGTTTTTTGAGTATGGTTGCAGAACATAAACACAAAATTGGATTTAAAGGTAATTTGCTCATTGAACCCAAACCTCATGAGCCCACTAAACATCAATATGATTTTGACTCAGCTAATGTTTTTGCGTTTCTTCAAAAGTATGGATTAGAAAAAGAATTCAAACTTAATATCGAAGTTAATCATGCCATATTAGCTAAACACTCTTTTGAACATGAAATCGCATACGCTTTAGCAAATGATATTTTTGGAAGTATTGACATCAACCGAGGAGATTATTTAGTTGGTTGGGATACGGATCAGTTCCCTAATAATACCGAAGAGCTTTTATTGCCATTCTATTATATCTTCAAAGACCAAGGATTAGGAAGTGGCGGTCTTAATATGGATGCCAAAATAAGACGACAATCCATAGATCCAGAAGATTTATTTTATGCTCATATTGGAGCGATGGATACTTGTGCAAGAACACTCCTCGCAGTAGAGAGAATGATTAATGATGGTTCTTATGAAAAGTTTTTACAAAAAAGATATGAAAATTGGTCTCAAAATAAAGTTTTAATGGACTCTGCCTCATTGGAAACTATCTATGAAAAGGTTAAATCAGACGATATTAACCCACAACCTCAGTCGGGTAGACAAGAGTATCTTGAAAATCTTCTAAACTCTTATATTCAATAATCAATGACAGTTAAAAAATTTTTATTTGATTTGGGGAATGTTTTCTTTGATTGGAACCCAGAGAGGGTATTGAAACCAATTTTTAATGATGATGAGAGAATGAATTTTTTTATTAATAATATTTCTTTTCCTTTATTGGATACCCGATGTGATGCGGGTATAACTATTGAAGTTGCTGTTAATGATGCAATTAAAAAATTCCCTGATTTTGAAAATGAAATTAAACTATACTATCCCAATCATGGCAATATGGTAGGAGGCTTTTTTCAAAAGACTGTAGATATTTTTTATAAACTCAAAGAACTAAATTATCCTTGCTATATTTTATCAAATTGGTCCGCAGAAACATATGAAGGAATGGAGGAAAAATATCCATTTTTAAAAGACTTTGAGGGTAAAATCATTTCAGGAAGAGATTTTTTGATTAAGCCTGATCCGGCGATCTATGAATTAGCCATTAGCAGATTTGATTTAGTGCCGCAAGAGACTTTATTTATTGATGATCGCCTTGATAATATTGAAGCTGCACAAAAATTAAATTTTCAAATCATTCACCTTACAGACCCCTCATTAATTCAAGAGTTAATTGAACCCTACATTAGTTAGTGTTTAAATTAGACAATAAGCTCGGGTTAGGCTTAGCGGCATTAGGTAGACCAGGTTATATTACTCTTGGCCATCATCAAAATATTGGTGATGACAAATCAATAGATAATATGAGAAATCAATGCCATAGAGTCCTCAATTTCGCTTATGAAAAAGGTATTCGATATTTTGATGTTGCTAGAGTTTATGGAGAGTCAGAGGAGTTTTTGTCCTCTTGGATTAGAAAACAAAATCAATTTGCTGGATTTGTGGGTTCTAAATGGGGCTATGAATATTTAGCAGAATGGAATGTGGAGACAGACCAACATGAGAGAAAAGACCACTCACATCCTTTTTTGAAAAAACAATGGGTAGAGACAAGAATGAATCTTGGCAAAAGCATCGATCTTTACCAAATTCACTCCGTAACTCCTGAAAGTAGTGTCTTACAAGATAAAGATGTTTTAAAAGAACTTCACACTATTAAAAAAGGAGGGGTGGATATAGGAATTTCTACCAGTGGTCCTCAACAAAAAGAAACAATTACAGAATTATTGGAGGTCAACAAAAGCGAAAAATTATTTACTTTTATTCAATGCACCATCAATATTTTTGAACAATCTTGTATAGAAAGTTTGAAGAAGGCCTCAGATCAAGGAATAAATGTTATTGCCAAAGAAATTTTCGCTAACGGCAGACTCACAGATTTGAATGTTAATTTACATCAAGAAAATTTTTTAGAAATAAACAAAGTTGCATTAAAATTAAATATAACAATAGAAGATTTGGCTTTGATATGGGTTTATCAATTACCATTTGTCAAAATTGTTTTGACCGGCGCATCGACAATTGATCAAATAGAGAGAAATATAAATTCTCTAAATAAAATTAAAATCGATCTTCCCTCTTTAAATAATTTCCAACTTTCCCAAACAGACTATTGGAATACTAGAAAATCTTTATCTTGGAATTAATTAAAAATTTACCCAAGAGGAATTAGACGCATTCGAAGCAATGGATCTTTCAATAAATCTTATGCCTTCCAATCCATCTTCCACTTTTGGAAAAAGATATTTTTTAGGATCATAATTCCCCTTATTAAAACTAATGATTGCATCTGCAACTTCAGTGTAAATATTTGCAAATCCCTCAAGGTATCCCTCCGGATGTCCAGGAGGGATTCTTGTTACATCATTAGCTAATTGTAACGAACCAGCTCCTCCACGAGTAATTTTTCTTTTTGGCTCACCAAATGGAGTGAAGTATAAATAGTTAGGGTCTTCTTGACACCATTCTAGCCCACCTTTATCTCCATATATTCTAATCATTAGATGATTTTCATTTCCAGGAGCTACTTGAGAAGACCAAATCGTTCCTTTGGCGCCTCCTTGAAAACGAATTAAAATTTGAGCATTATCATCAAGTTGTCTGCCAGATACAAAGCTTGTTAATTCCGCATTGATTTCGTGAGGTTCTAGCCCTGTGATAAATCGAATGAGGTTAAATGCATGAGTTCCAATATCACCAATACATCCTCCACCCCCAGATTGAGCAGGATCAGTTCTCCATGATGCTTGCTTGTTACCTCCGCTGTTATGCTTATTTTCAAGGTCTTCTGTCAGCCAATCTTGAGCATATTCTGCCTGAATAACACGGATATTGCCAAGATCACCTTTTTCACACATCGCTTTTGCATTTCTGACCATTGGATAGCCTGTATAGTTATGAGTAAGAGCGAAAAGAATATTGTTACTTTGTGAAGCTTGAACTAATTCTTCACATTGTTTCAAGTTCATAGCTAATGGTTTGTCACAGATAATATGGAAACCTTTGCTCATAAATTCCATGGCAATAGGGTGATGCATGTGATTGGGAGTCACGATTGCAACGGCATCAATTTTATCATCTCGATGACTTTCTTTTTCTGCCATCTCTTGAAAATTTTGGTA
>Ga0129351_1000236_pt1 | contig 20305 bp, 31 predicted proteins | sample CPBDNA_8_FD_94423 | JGI IMG/M metagenome (GOLD analysis project Ga0129351, IMG submission 94423) | Freshwater to marine salinity gradient microbial communities from Chesapeake Bay, USA - CPBay_Sum_27_0.2_DNA | ecosystem: Environmental > Aquatic > Marine > Coastal | place: USA: Chesapeake Bay... | reverse complement strand
TCAGCAGAACCAGCGTCGGGCAGTTTGACGGTAGCGCCACCTTGAACATAGTAGGAAGCGTTTTCGCCCAGAGCGCCTTCGTATCCAACATGGGTGTCAACAGCGGTGCCACCATAGTTAGAACCAGTCCAACCAGAGTTTGCTTCGACGTTCACATAAGGACCTGCAAAAGCAGCGCCAGCGAAAAGGGGAGCAGCAGCAACCGCTGCGAATACAGATTTAATCATTTTAATACCTCGTAATTTTTACTTGCGGAATGGTTACCCGCAGATGATGGATCGGGTTCGACTTTCCGATCGCAGTGATTATTGTACCACAAACCCGTGGTCAAGGTCAACAGATTGGCGCGAGTAGTTGAGGCACCATCCTCTGTTGTAAAACGTAATATTACGTTACGCTTTGTTATTTATAATACTTTGAGTTTTTAGATTTGTCAAGTTACTATCCACCAGGATTGCTAACTTTTCCAAGATATGGATCGTAGTCCATAAGGTCTTTAATACTCATGGATGCTCCCATCTGACTCCACCAATTCAAAATACCATCATGGTTTTGACGATGGAATGCATCAACATGTTCTGGATGAATGGAAGATCCCAACTGCAACCTATAGAGGAGAAGGGGGATAGAAAACGTATTACCAGAATTGTAGATCAGATCATCAGCAACTGGTCTAGGTTTTACGCCATTATCAAGACGATACTTATCCACACCCTTTACATGATGATAGATAAGTTTTTCTGCATGATGCCTGGTAATCATATAGCAAGCAGTAGAGAAATCATTAACAAACCTACGATGAAGTTTGACATGAATATCTCCAGTCTGAATGATGGCAACTTGTACCACATCCCAGTCATAAGGAAGATGTGCTACAAAATCGCTCCAGGTAAAGTTCCAATACTTAACTGTATCAAAATTACAATCATCTTCCATAATGATTGCATAAGGACTATCAGAAGTATCATACCAATGCTTAATTGCCTTTAAGTGGGAGGTAATACAACCCACTTCTCCAGATGACATCATATCTGGATAACGACCTTTAAGAATATCACTGAGATCATCATCTCTTCCATCATAAGCAGAGATGCGAGTATAGTCTTCTACTTCCCAGTATTTAAACTGCTCTTCCATATACCCACGACGATTCTCATCGGCGTCCATGTTTAGGTAGTAGATTGGACCAAAGTTATTCAGTTTGTATGTAGATTTATTTTTATCCAAAACTGTACTATGCATGACGTTCAATTACTTTTTCTACACTAGGGATATAGTATTTTTGAAGGACTTCCTTCCAATCAAACTGCTTTGAGTATTCTATAATCTCTTGCCTATTAGCAACAGAATATTCTCTATTCTTAATTATTTCTTTTTCTACGTAAGCAATATCCCCGACCTTATCCTCAGGAATGACGGTAATAAATTCTTTATCAATATCTAGGTTTGCCTTACCCCATTCACAAACAACAACTCCTAATCCAGCAGCGAGTGCTTCCATACAAACCAGAGGGTGTGCCTCACCATCAGACAGTAGTACAAGATTACCATAGTCAGTCAGTTGCTCGTAAAGAGTTTCCTTGGACCATTCACCAAGATAGTTCTTATTGGTATTGAATCTATTGTCTGCAAGATTACCAGCAAACCAAAGACTATCAATAGACTGGAAGAGATGTTGTCTCTTGCGATAGTCGATCTTTGCAAGGTAAAGACTTCTCTCAGGATATTCTGGTGTATCTTTAAAATTAAACTTAGATACATTTACACCATTAGGAGTAACAAAAGTATTCTCTTTTGGAATATCAAACATTACATTGTAAACCTTTTGGATTCCAGGAGACAAACAAAAAACGTTTGGTTTAATCTTTTGGAATTCATTGGCAACGTTGATGTAACCATTAAACATCTCCTTACGCTCCAAATATCCAAAATGACTTGTAATTGCATTTGGATACTGAATAAAAGGAACAATGGGAATAAATTCGTCATAGTGTACATGAACAAAATCAGGTACAAATGCATTAATGCCATTGATAATCTGACGACTATCTTTAGTATTAATGATTTGTACCTCATGTCCTAGTTCTTCTAGGGCACACTTAGTATCCCACACAAGAATTTCAACCGCTCCCCAACCAGTTGGGGGGATAGGCATAATTCCAGGACCTACTAGAGTAATTTTCATTTTAATTTTTCTGGATAATCTGTACAAACACCATAACAATTAGTGACTCTTAACATGTCCCAATCCATATTGTTCCACTCTGGCATAACAATGACAGTGTGTGACGAATATGGTTTACCAGGGTATGCCCATATCAACCTCTTGCTTGTGAGGGTGTAGTCATCCTCATGATGCCAAAAGTAATTGTACCCCGATGTGTTTTTAGACATCTCAGTAGTAGTATCCAAATCTTTACAGTGAATCCAGAGATTCTCATGTCTCTTTGCTAACCACCACCAAGTTACTTTATACTGAGGTTCGTCATGACCTAACCACAAAGTCTCTGTGGACTTATGGTATCTTAAATCAATTTCAACATCATAACCCTCTTCGAGGCATTTGTCAATCTGATCAGGATGATTCTCTACTTCAGGATTAGAACCACCAATATTAGCACGATGAGCAATAATCTTCATTTTAACCTCTAATGCAAGCAGCATCCATAGGACAGGGAGCAAGGTCAGAATGACTAAACCTTCTCAAGAATGCACCCATTTTAAATGCTTCTGGAGATGGTTCCCAAATTCCTTCGTATACATCATCAATGTCATCAAAAGCATTGAGTGCCCAAGTAAGATACTTAGGACCAAAGAACTGAATAGTATCAGGGAATCTAGGATGATGTCCTGGGAGATAGAACTTATACTTATCACAGGTATTAAGATCGGGGAATCTCATGAGGACAGTATCATACCTTGCCAGAACAATAAAGTCATAACTGGTGTTTGTTTCCTCCGCATATGACCTTACAATATTAGCAACAGATTTAATAGAAAACAACTGGGACATCACATTACTATAGTTCTTGTGATTCCAGTGATTACCATCTGGGTGTTTGCCAGTAAACTTCTCATCAACAAACTTCTTTGCGTTTGGGGGCAACTCAAAAGTCTGAGGATCTTCAATTCCAAGAATGAGTGGAGAATAATTATCTGCTATGATTTTAGGAGCATCCTTTGGAATAGGACACTTTGCAATCTTTGACCAAGAAGAATAATCATATTCTCCATCTTCTTCTTTCCACCACATATGCCCAAAGACATCTGTGTCATACCTATCAAGAATCACTTGTTTATAGGTATTGATAATCTGTTGATTATCAACAAATCTAGGTTGTCCAAAAAATGCTAATGCTACTTTCATGATTCTTATGATGCAGTATCAGGAATAACGTTATAACTATCGAGAGATATATTACCAGCAACACAAACTCTATATTCATCCTCAAATTTAGCAGATGAAGTAGTGTGGTGTGGATATACCATATGATTTATCTGACTTGGGAACAAGATCATTCTTCCTTCCATAGATCGATCCAATCTCCAATTTTTTTTCAACACTAATCCAGTAGTTGCTGGATAGATCAATTGAAAGTCTCCAGCATAAGGAGTGAATGCTTCATTCTCTTCCTGCTCTTCTCTGTAATCATATGGAATGTTTAACCATACTGCAAATGAGAATAAAGCAGAGTGATCATGAACGCTTAAATATTCATGAACCTTAGAGCACCTAACCCAACATCTACTCACAGTAATTCCATGAAGATTGGAAGTGCATAGTAAAGTATGTTTGCCATACTTGTCAACGTATTTTCCAACAAGAGGTCCAAGAACTTCTCCCATGAACAATTCCATGGTTCTTCCACTAAACTTGAAATCCCACTGAGGAATGTCAGTGCCCTTTACAATTTTATGACCTTCAAAAGTCCATCCTTTTGGAGATTGACTAATTAAATCATCATAAAGACAATCAATATGCCTCTGTTCTAACTTTGCTTCAGCGATTCCAAAGTTAGGTAAATCAATAAGTTCCATCAAACATCTCCCTCATAGTGCTCCAGGAAGTAATTCAGATCTTCGGGAGTTCCAATACCCCACATACCAGATTTATCAATCTCTTTGATACGAATCTTCTTACCATCACCAATTGCTTCGTTAAATACTGGGCAGACATAGTATTCGTTGTTGACACGAATATCCTTCTCAATCATTTGCTCAGCATACTTCACATAATCAGAACCCTTCTTCCAGTAGTAGATGCCTACTGTAGCATGTTCTGAGATGGGTTTCTTCTCTGCAACTTCAGCAACATAACCATCCTCGCCAAGTTTAGCATAAGACCACTTAGGGTGAGTTGCAGGGAACGTAACGATACCGCCGTCAACTTCACCGTTCTGGAAGGCGTAGAGGGTCTCATTAGAATCCCACTCAACAAACTGGTCAGAGTTTGCCATCACAAGAGGTTCATCGTTATTGATAAACTCCTTTGCAAGAAGAGTGGTGCAGCAAGCACCTTCAGTAAGACCATCAACCTGAACAATGTTGCATCCAGGAGCAATCAGAGGAAGCAAATAGTTAAGATTATACTTTTCATAGTGCTCCTTCTGAACGATGAAGGTGTAATTTGCTTTGATGTTCAGGTTCTCAACAACCACTTGGATCATTGGTTTGCCTTTAACTTCAATCAAAGGTTTGGGGAAGGTGTAACCCTGACTAGCAAATCTGCTACCAGCACCTGCCATAGGAATAAGAACATTCATAGTCTTGCTCTCCCACGCAACTTTTTGTTTTGTACCATTCAGAATTTTTTTGATGCGATCGATCTTTGCCTGATTAAGATCCTTACGATCCTCTACAGGAACTAGATGTGCCTTACTATCAAGAGCACCTTGACGACCAATATGACTATCCTCAACAATTACAGTATCTGCAGGAAGTGCTCCAAGAGCAGTCATACACTTCCAGTACATTGCTGGGAATGGTTTATTGCGAACAACGTCTTCATTAGAGACGTACATATCAACAAACTCAAGAAGTCCAAGACGCAGAAGAATAATCTTTACAGTATTGCGAATACTGTTAGAAGCAACTGCAATCTTATATCCTGCATCTACAAGTTGCTGGAAATAACCCATCAACTCATAGTCTTTTGCAACACAATCATTAAAGATCTTTAGAGTTGCCTCTTGTTTTACCTGCCAAATATCATCATAAAGATCTACAGGAAGACCCTTATTCTTGGTTAGTAATTCTAGTTTTGCTTTAGTGGGGAGACCATCATAAATGCTAACATGCTCTTCTCTACTGATAGCGTATTCATCCCCGAGTGCTTGATTTAATGCTTCGTAATGATAATCTTTACTGTCGATTAGGACTCCATCCAAATCAAAGATAACAAGTTTAGTCATTATTTTTTGTCTCTCCAAAGTACATAGTGCCAGGGGTTTTTAGTGATGGGAAGGTTATGCCTCTTTTGTGCGTTAAAACCAATCAGACATTCTGGATTGATCTCTGCACCCATCTCACATATTTCAACAAAGTTGTCAAATACGTCAAGATATTTATCCATTAACTCGGAAGACCCAAATGCAAAGTGATCATTAATACCATGCTCTACATGTGCCCACTCATTGAGGACATTGACAGTATTTAAATCATAATTACTGATCGACCCAATTGGTGTATGAAAGTATTCATCAGTTCGTAATCGAATAACACAATCATACCTAAAGTCATTTTCTTCCTCGTACTTCTTTTTTAGATTGTTTGCTTCACTCAAACTATAGAACATCGAAATGATGTTATTGACTGGGTGCGGAAATCTGGGATCAGGGTGAATGTCTTCTGCTTCAAATTCTTTTGGTTCTTCAAAGACAAGACCCTTTGGTTGCCACTTCTCTACCATAAAGTCTTTTAGATCTGCTTCCCAGCGACCACGATCCTTATATTGATCCCAAAAATAAGTTCCAACCCATGCTTCATCATACCAAATATGAGCAAAAACATCTATCTCACAATCTGGATTTGCTTCCCAAAAAGTTTGCAAATGGTTCTCATAACATTCTTTTAAATGCCTCGGTTGACCCGAGTAAATCATAGCAATTTTAGACATGATACTTACTATTATCTTTTGCTAGGTGAACAATTTTTGGTTCAAAGGTACACGCCTTAGCAAACACTTCTGGGTATGCAAGACTGGGAGAAGCAACAAATACATCTTCTCTATGTTCAATATAGAATTTATTAAGATGACTTTCATCATGCCATGTGGCAATAATGTTATTTGCTTCATCTTCTGTTGTTCTGCGATCAAGTTCTTTAATCATATCAAGAACATAAGGAAGTTTTCCTCCCCACAGACATCCCTGAACATAAACCGAAAGATCATCATCTTCAGATACACAAGCATTTGATAGCATTGTAACATCAAATGCCCCAGGCAGTTCATTGTGTGGTGGCATATTAAGATAGTGACATGGGTGATGAACACCAATGTACTTCTTAGTATCATCAAGTAAATCTTCAGGATTTACTGTGTCAACAACACGCATATCCGCATCTAGGAATACCAACCAATCACAATCTTGAATGTCATCAAAGCACTTCTGAATCATCTTAAAACGATACAAAGTGATATATGGCCACTCTAAATGCTCTTGATGATATACAATAGCATTATCTGGAGATTCTGGAATCTCACCATCAGTAAAGATTATATACTTTTTCTCAATGTTTGGCAACAGGAATTGTTCACAACTCTCATACCATGCTGGAAGGAAGTTAAGATACTTCTCGGTTCCAATAAAAATAATAGCGACTTTCATTAAATTACAATCCAATCTGGGCAATAAAGATCTGTAGTATCTAGGTGTTGATTATCAGGACCAAACCACTTGCTTGGAGCAATAACTTTATCACTCTTCGCTAACCATGCTCCCCACCAGGAGAATGATGAGTTTGCAATAATATGAGACTTACACAAAGTCATTAAGCATAAATCAACATAATTGATGTTGCCCTCTGCAACCAAGAATCTATCACTTTCAAATAGAGATTGCTCTTTGCACCATTCAGGATCATCTGAGAAGATAACCACTGTCCTATCATTGTCAAAGTGAGTCAGTGCTTCTTCATAATATTCTAACCCAAGATTATTATGATGATGAGACAACTGAAGATAATCAGTTCTTCTAATATGAAGTGAGATCGGTTCTTCGCAAGATGTAATCATCGAGCGAGAGGGTCTAAGGAACTGAGGTTTAAAAGTAAAGTCTTCACGAATAACATCTTCAATATCCTTGAAATACTTTTCACTTTGAAGATAACCCTCGATGTTTACCCATTTGGGGCAACTACTATACAACCCATCATCAAAACCAAATGTAGATTCCTTTACAGTTGGTCTTCTGCCACAAACATATTGGACGTTAAGATTCTCAACTGAAGACATCATAAAAGGATAGAACAGTTGATGATCTCGCCACTCATCATGGTTATTGGGATTGTCTGCTGGTGGTGGCATCATCCAGTTGTAACCATTCTTAGCAGCAATGCCTCTCAGAGAAGCATACTGAAACATTTGGTTACCCAATCTACCAAGTTTACCTAGATTATTAAATCCGATCATAATTCTTTTTAAACCATTCGTAAGTTTTTGTTAATCCTTCTACAATATCAACCTTTGGTTCCCACCCAAGTCCCAAAAGTTTATCTACATTCATAACCTTTCTGGGAGTTCCATTTGGTTTAGATGTATCCCACTTAATGTACCCAGTGAATCCAACAACTGTAGCAACAACTTCTGTCAATTCTTTGATAGAGAGGTCTGTACCAGTTCCAATATTAATAATATCAGAATCATTGTACATTTCCATACAAGCATAGCACGCTTCTGCCATATCATCAATGTAAAGAAATTCTCTAAGAGGAGATCCATCTCCCCAACACCAGAACTCAGAATCATTATTTAATTTTGCTTCATGCATCCTACGCATAATCCCAGGAATAACATGACTGGATTCTGGATCAAAATTATCATTTACTCCATAAAGATTTGTAGGTTGAAGACAGATAGCATTAAACCCATACTGTTGGCGATACGCTTGGCACATCTTAATACCAGCAATCTTTGCAATGGCATATGCATCATTGGTTGGTTCCAAAGGTCCAGTCATTAACTGATCTTCAGTAATGGGAATGTTGGGGTGCTTTGGATAAATGCAAGAAGAACCAAGGAATACTAATTTTTTGCATCCATACTTATATGCAGAATTAATGATATTTGTTTGAATCATTAGATTCTGATACATAAAATCTGCAGGATATGTTTTATTTGCCATAATTCCACCGACTTTGGCGGCGGCAAGAAAAACATATTCTGGTTCTACGGAACCAAAATAAGTCTCAGTTTGAACTTGATCAGTAAAGTCAACCTCCTTGCGAGTTGCTTCAATGACGTATGAATACCCCTTACTCTTTAAGTTCCTCACAATTGCAGATCCAACTAGTCCATTGGCACCTGCAACTAAAATTCTAGAATCACTGTCCATAGATACACATGTCCTCAACAAGTCCATCAAAAGTAATTTTTGGTTCCCAACCTAGTTGCTCTTTTGCTTTTGTTGCATCTCCCAAGAGAGACTCAACTTCGGCGGGACGGAAGTATTTATCGTCCACTCGGATGACGATTCTTCCAGTATTTTTATCAATACCAATCTCATCCAAACCTTCTCCTTGCCACTCAATACTCATGCCAAAGTAATTTGCAGACTTCTCAACAAACTCCCTTACAGAATACTGCTCACCAGTAGCAATTACATAATCGTCTGGAGTGTCTTGCTGAAGCATCAACCACATTGCTTCAGCATAGTCCTTTGCATGTCCCCAATCTCTTTTAGCATTAAGATTGCCAAGATACAAACAATCTTGAAGACCACAACTAATCTTAGAAAGACCTTTGGTAATTTTACGAGTCACAAAAGTTTCACCACGACGAGGAGACTCATGGTTAAAGAGAATCCCAGTACATGCATACATCCCATAAGATTCCCGATAGTTCTTAGTAATCCAATAGGCATAAAGTTTTGCTACACCATAGGGAGAACGTGGATAAAACGGAGTGGTCTCTCGCTGAGGAACCTCTTGAACAAGTCCATACAACTCACTAGTGGATGCCTGATAAATTCTACAGGTATCTTCCATCTCAAGGATCCTTACTGCTTCAAGAATACGTAGAGTTCCAAGTCCATCAACATTACCAGTGTACTCAGGAAGTTCAAAAGACACCTTTACATGACTCTGAGCAGCAAGATTATAAATCTCATCTGGTTTTGTTTTTTGAATAACATGAATTAGGTTACCAGCATCGGTTAGATCGCCATAGTGAAGTTTTAATTGTGGATGATTAAAGATGTGATCGATACGATGAGTATTAATAAGAGATGCCCTTCGGACAATCCCATGAACCATATATCCCTTCTCAATAAGTAGTTCGGCAAGATATGAACCATCCTGCCCTGTGATTCCAGTAATCAGTGCTGTTTTCATAGTTTAGGCATTGTATCTATCGAGTATAACACAGACTGCCAATAAATACTACTATCGAAAGTGGTGAAGAATGTCTAAGACTATACAGGTAAAAAAGCACGAAGATAGTTATTTTTACAAAGCATTTGATGTAATTCCTGAAGAGATGCTATCGGAATTATATGATTCTGCAGTGTATTGGTTAGAGACTACACGGAAACCCATCACAGAAGAAGTATATCCTCCAGAGGCATCTAATCAATTACTATCAATTAACGAATTTGTAACCTCCGAACTTTGGCAAAAGTTCTATTCAGAAATAAGAAGGCATATTGCCAAATACTGCACCATAGCAGATATCCATTTACCCTCAATAAAAGTACACTCTTCTTGGATTACTAGAATTGCAGACATAGAGTTTCCAGGTACTCATACAAAGGAAGATTTGAGGAAGCGTCTGAGACAACATAATGTTTTTGGCAATATGCATTCTCACAAAAACAATCCAATAGGAATGGTTTATTACTTAAAGAATCCAGATCCAAAATATGGAACGATTGTAAAATTAACTGATAAAAAAATATTCCAAAATGATGGAGAAGAGAATAGTCTACTGATATTCAATCCAAAACTTTACCATACAGCAATATATCCGCCCATAGAGGTTGCTCAAAACTATCCAAGAATTACTATTGTTGTAGATTGTATTGACAACGCTTAAGGAAGAATCCAATCTGGGACATCGAATGGTTCATTGATATACCAATCAAAAACAATATTATATTTACCTACAGAATGATCTTCAAAGTAAAATGTATTTGATCCCTTTCTAGGGTAGTAATGTGTGCTTGGATGACTTCCTCCATCATAGATTATTAACCTATTTGGTTTGGCAGGTATTCTTCTTTCACCAGAAGGGAAGAACACAGAAGTACCAAAGAATGGATCTGGACTATGCAAATTATATACAGATCTCAATAGATGTTTTTTAACTTGATGATCTTCTACTTTTTGAGGTCGGTCTCTAAAGTATTCAAATCCATCATCCTTAAAGACACCACCCTCATATAAAACATACTTGTACCCATCCAACAAATCTGGGTCAACTGTTGTCTCTGTAGCAGACCTTTCTGCCCAACATGAGAATGGAATTACAAATGATTCATCATACCCAAACTTATTGCAATATTCTACAACGTACTTTTTTATCTTCAGACACAAAATATTCCAACAGTTTACCGAATATGGGAAGTACATACTCTCAGATAATGCTAATCCATGACAATCAACTATAGAATTTGTAATCTCAATGTCATCATCAAACATTAAATTTTTTTCAAAATGTGTTTGACACTCTTTGTATAGTTGATTTACTGTTAATTCATCAAACAGATCATCAACTATCAATATCTCATCTGTCGGTTTCATATAAACTTCTCACGTATCGCGGCGAATGAAGAGGGGTTTCTTTTGTAAAGAGATCTTTATGTTTAGGGCACATCGAACAAACATGTTCGGCAGTTCTAGTGAAAAATTCCAACACATCTAAGTTAGTTGCATCTGGTAATAGTGGATCATATTTGAGATATGGATCCCACTTCGCAGACAACTTATCACCATACTTTTGCTTTTGCAATGGAAGGTATGCAAGTGCTGCACATTTATATATCTTATTATCCTGAAGAATAAAATTCTCCTGCCCTGTTGGACAATTGTCCCAGGACATTTTATAGTCATCACTTTGAATTGGTTCAATAGAACAACCGTACCCAGAATATGTTTTCAACCAATATTCAGATGCATCATGAATTCTATATTTTACTCCAGACTCCTCAATACATTTAATTGAGTCATCAAACAATCGAATGTAATTTGGATCTGTTGAGTGTTTTGTAATTGTAAGTATACAGTCTGTGTCTATTAATGCCTTTGCTAAACCATCAACCCTACTAAAAAGAAGTCCATTGGATACAAGTTCAAATTCCTGATTATCCTGGATATCCCAGACTTCTTTTGTCATGTAGATTATATCTACAATCTCCTTATTAAGGAGAGGTTCTCCTCCCAACATAGATAACTCTCTAGGGAAGATTCTCTTATTCCAAGAGAGATACCATCCTTTGAGAGTTTCTAAGGTTATATTCTGTTTGTACCCATCATTTGTGTAATGTCCACATCCTTGACATGTAAAATTACAAGAGTGTGTAACATGCCATTCAAGATGAGGAATCGTTAGGGGAGAAAAATCTTTTTTCAAGACCTTGCGCTCCAGCGTACCAACCAGTAGCAATATACTTGTTACTCATTGGAGGATTACCTCTATGTAGATGAGTAAAAGATCCTGGCCAAATAACAATTCTTCCTTTTACTGGTTTAATTTTTAGTTGCTGATAAAGAAATTCTGTTTCTCCACCATCTTCAACATCGTTCAAATAAACCATCCAAGCAAGAGTTCTCGTCTGAGTATTCCAAGCAGAGTCTTCACAATGGAATGCATGAAATCCTTCTTTTGGTTCAGTCTTTTGGAGAAGAACACAACTACTGCTGTATGAGTTTGATTGTAAATATGGATACTTATCCATATATTCAGTAGCACATTGGTTTACAATTCTTTGAAGGAAATCTGCTTCTCCAGGAGAAAAGTTATGCATCTCAACTTGTTTATCGGTAAGATACGTAATTCTTCTGGGACTAAGATATGCAGAATTGTCTATGTAATGCACTAACCAATCGCAGAAATCATCGGGGATTAGATTATCCCAAGCACAGATAAAATCTTGGTGTAGATATTCGTTAGATTGGATTTGTTCTTTAGTTAATTGCATTTTTAAAGGGTCATTGACTCCACCACCTAGTTTTACGAACTAGGAAACGTTAGGCAACTTCTACAGATTCAAGATCTTGAGCAATGCACTCCATAAGAATGTCATAGTCATCAAGGGGATCGCCAGAAAAAACTACACCTTCATTATCGTAATACCGACGAACTTTTTTAAAGAGTTTTGGGTTTTTTACGTCAAGGTAAAGATCGCCGCTTGCAGCAGCACGGAGAGTGCTGATGTCTTTCTTGAACTTTGATGTAAGAGTCATTGGTTTGAATGTTGACAAGAACATTGTACTGGTTTGACAGAGATCTGTCAAGTGCTCCTTGCGTGGATCGAACACGCCTCAGGCGAATTATGAGTTCGCTGCATTCACCAGATTGCTAAAGGAGCTGGTAGGACTGCTGGGAATTGAACCCAGTTCACACCGTTATAAGCAGTGGGCCTTAACCAATAGGCGACAGTCCCTTAAAAGTAGTTCATGATGATTATAGCACGAAAGTCTTGATCGGTGCAGGAGGTGCTGCAATGAGATTCGCCTGGGTTAAAAAACAACGCACGATTCTCAATAGACTCAACTTTATTATTAGTAAATCCAGTGTATCCATCACATGTGTTGAGATATAAAATACATCCCTTATGCTCAAATGGATAATCTCTATGCATACCATGCCATTCTAATTCATTAGTTTTAGAATGCAAAGCAGCACGCAATCTCATAATTGCTTTTGGTTGAAGTGTATTTATAAATGCACCAAATACTCCAATGTGTTCGCTTTTTGGAATATAATTTTCGTAAAAGGTATGAGTAAAATATATTCCTTGTGATCCTTCTTCAGATATTCCTTTTGATAGATACCAAGGGAAATCATTAGAAGTTAAAAAACTTTTAATAGAATCAAAATATTCTTTATCAAGAAAATTATCTACAATTTTCATGATCCTTCATTATGGTCAGTATACAATCTGAGAAGTTCATCGTCTGCAGGAACCATTACTGCTCGATCCCCAGTCTCTAAATTCTCTACTCCTATAGTTTCACCTTGCTCAACTCTCTCAAGAAGAGCATCCCAATTATCTTGCCAGTGTTCCACGGTGTAAAATGGAATACTAGTTTGTTCTTCTGACTGTGTTGAATTGGTACTCACTTTTTGCTTCCTCAATGGATGTGTATCTTAATCTATTGTTTTGATACGGTGTTGGATTCCAATCTGCTGGACACCAATGGAAGTACATATTTCTGTAAAATTCTCCAACGAATGGAGTCTCCCTAGCGTGTACACACAGACTCTCATACATTAACATATCACCAGGATCAAAGGTTACTTGGTGATGTTGACCTTCATGATCAAGAAAATCTAATGGCCATTTTACATCTGGGTATTCATCAATATGTATTATAGCACTAATTATATGGGTTTTAATTTCATCTCTATGAACAGCGAGAATAGAATCTTTTACATAAGATCGTATACCATATCCCTGTATGAATCTCAGTTCTGTTCCCGACCACTCTTCTAATAGAGGTTGCAACTGTTCTCCCCACTTATTAAAGATATGTCTGGGTATGCTTGCCCTAAGATAAAATGGATTGTTTGAATTAAGTATGCTAACAGATCCTCCAGAGACTATCATCTGATAGTCATCATCAAAATAAGCATCGTACTGTATCTCATTAAAACGTGCTTTATTGTAGGCAAGCATCATCTCAACATAAAGTTCTTGTGGAACTTTAATCTTCTTAAATGGGGTTTCAGCGAAGCGAGGCCAAGGTGTCATTTTAGTTTAGGTCCATACATCCAAGTTACAAGAGACACACGTCGTCCATGTGTGACGGGTGTTACTCTGTGTGGAATTCTAGAGTCAAATACAATAACGCTACCTTTTTCTTTTGGTGCCTTTACAAGATTTCCATGGTAATCAATAAACTCCAAATCTCCACCAATATAATCCGTAGGGTCACTTACAAGAACACTGGCACTTAACTTTCTAGTCCAGGTTCCTTTCACGGATGTTCCATAGTCACTATGCCAATCATAATGCCCATCTTTATCATATACAGATATCTGTATACTCTCAAGCATATTTAAATCATATTCCCAATAAGTTTTATTTGCAAGACCAATATAGTGGGATATTACACTACATACCCAATGATCTTCTGTCCACCAATGCAACTTAGAATTACGGACAGCATGATCCATACGTCCATAATTATCCCCACCAACTTCCGCATCTTGGAATGGGACGTTAAACTTTTCCATCTCCCGAAGTTCTTCGACCATTAAGTCTACTAATCCAGATGGAAGGACTTCTCTATAATATACAAGGGGTTGATCTGCAACTCTATGTGTTCCCTGAACAACTGGTTCGGGAGGATTATATTTCTTGGCGTACATTGTGCAATCAAGTTAAAATGATTAACAATCGGGATGACAGGATTTGAACCTGCGGCCCTTCGCTCCCAAAGCGAATGCGCTACCAAACTGCGCTACATCCCGATGTATGTGGATAGTATAGGATATCCACGAATCCTTGTCAACTATTTAAAACCTCATCTCTAATGTAAGATGCGATCAAAACTCCTCTACGGGAAGATGATGTATTGTATGCATAGTGTGAAGATTGTTTCTCATCAAACAGATTGAGATCACCATTACTAAGTAATCTCTGTTCATCATTGACAACTAAACCACACTCACCATCAGCAGGGATATCAAGGCAGAAGTGATATTTAATTACACTTGAGTTCGCGTACCTTGGATCAATTCTCTCATCCCCATCAGAATGAGGTTCTAACTCTGCTCCTGGTTCTAAAATAGAGAATACTGCGAGAACTGGTTTAATTGGTTGATTAAGTAAAAGTTCTGTTGTAAAACATTCCCTACAAAACTTTGGTGTTCTTTTTATATCTTTTCTATTGAAGATTAGTGGAGAAACTTTCCATGGATATTCCTCAGTTAGTGTGGGAACAAATCCAAGGAAGTCATCATCAGCAGCAGTCAAATCATAATCGTGAGAATAATCAATGAAATATTCATAGTTTCTACACTTAATAAAATCTTCTCTTATTGCACCATAATTATCGGTAAAGATTTTAGTATCTAATTTACTTAACTCTGGGTCAATAAACATAATCTTTTAAAAAATTGTTTGATTATTTATCCTCTCTTTTACCTATGATATATCCCAACAAGATACCACTCAACCAAGCAACATAGAGATATAAAACACTTGCAATAAAATCAATAAATTCAGTCCAGTTCATCTTCAAACTCCTCATAGAGAGGACAAGGCTCTTCAAATAGATACCTAATTTTTAATTCCTGAACTCTGTCTTGTAGTTCCTGCAAGTCTTCTTCAGTCATTTGTCTTTAAAGAGATCTTCTATTTGCTTACGAGCATTATCCATTTTTTGTTTTTCTCGTTCGCAGTGCCTATAACCACGTTTGCCTGTCATAATTAATGTTCCCTGATAGAACATTGTGACGGCAAACACCAACAGTAAAACAATACCAATTAATTCAAGGTAATGTTGAGCCATGGCAGTACAGGGGGTATTACTCCAATAAGTCGAAGAAGACCTTCAGCAAAAAGTGCAAGAACAACCCAACCAACACACATACTAATAATCGAAGCATTCCTATTATGACGGCGTATGGCAGCATCAATCATCTCCTGACATTCCGATTTTGTTATCAGTGGGTCGCTTTTTGATTCAGTCATTTGGATAGTCCTTTTCTAACTGCTCCAACCTATCTGCCCATGTTACTCCTCCTCCCATACCTTTGCACGGATTTATGCAGGTTTCATCACCAAGTTTGTTACATACAAGTCCAGCAAGATCAAGTTCGTTTCCTTTTTTTGCTGTACCAGACCAGCGATGTTCTCCATTTATCCAAACAGCACCACACTTAGGACATTCCTTTCTCTCAAGTTTGAGATCGGACATCTCTCTATCGTTGGTCATTTTTAGTTTCCTCTATGAATCTTTCGTAGTTCTTTGTGTCTTTTATTAATTGACGCTTCAAATTCCACCCCATATAAAACATTTGGAGTCGAATAAATGCATATCTAATTTGAAGATCCAAGTAAGAGAATACTCTCATAGTTCCCTCAAACCCAGCATAAGCTACCATGAGGACAAGGAGGACAATAGTCAAATAAAAACCAATTAATGGTGTTGTAGATGGATCCATTCAGGCACAGTGCTACGTTTACTTTTAAAGTTTATATAGTTTGTATCATGTTGTCAACGTCTCACTAGTCTAAGAATGATAACAATTGGAATAAATTGTTAAATCTTAACAAAACAAAAAATTACTGGGTTGTATGGTATAATTCAATATGAATATCTAAATCACTCATGAGTCTCATTGATAAGTATTTATTGGAACTAGGGTACTCTGACAACGATGAATTGTTTGAGCCTGGTGACAAACTGCAGATTAAAGTGCCATTTGTATTCGGAGAGAAGCAAATTAATCTGTGTCCGTTCATCGTTCCATACTACAGCAAGAAAAGTTACTTGCAAGTGGAATTAAAAACTTGCCTTCTATCTGGGATACCTAGAGAAGAATTGGATAGAAGAATGAGGAACTTGATGGATAATATCAAGTATGGAGAACCAGGAAGACTTGGTGAAATGGGATGGGAAGCAGAATATGTTACCGATCCAACCCTCTTCACAATTGAAGAGAGAGCACGTATCTTAGTGTCTGCATTCAAGAAGTTTAGAAAATTAATCCTTAAGCATGAATGGTTAGATGGTATCCATGCTCAACCTGGAGACATTATCGTGTCCCATCCACTTGGGATTAAATTTGATAAGGGATTCAATGAGGAATCAGAAAAAGAAGGAACCTTCCAGAGAAGTATACTCTCCAAGAAGGTCTTTAAATTTGGTGAGTTAAAAGAAGACGGTATGCAATATGCTATTATTGGAGAAGACTTAGATATGCATCCTATCTAACTTCAAAATCAAGTTTACGAACTTTTCTTTTACGACGATTCTCTTGCCAGACCCTATCTTCCTGAGATAGTGTGTCTGGTTTTTTAATCTCTTTGTTGCCTTCAACAATAACAACCAGAGATAAATCGTTTGCAGTTATAATATCTCCTCTAAGAGTTGTCATATTTGGGCAACCACAAGAGACAGTTTTAACTGGATGTGAACTTAATTCTAAGTTACAATTTTTGCATCGTACTAACATGACCTTTACCTAATGCATGGGAGATACTGGGATCGAACCAGTGACATCCTGCTTGTAAGGCAGGCGCTCTACCGCTGAGCTAATCTCCCGATGTGGACATAATATCATATGATATGTATTATGTCAACGGAGAGGGTGGGATTTGAACCCACGGATGCTTGCACATCGCTGGTTTTCAAGACCAGTGCCATAAACCACTCGACCACCTCTCCAGGTGGGCAGGGAGGGATTTGAACCCCCGTAGGCAGAGCCAGTGGATTTACAGTCCACCTCCATTAACCACTCGGACACCTACCCGACTCCCCTTCCTGGGATCGAACCAGGGACCAAACGATTAACAGTCGTTCGCTCTACCGCTGAGCTAAAGAGGAATGCGATTTAGTAATTATATACTCAAGGATTGTTTTTGTCAATACCCAATTCCTGAAGATAATTTATCCACCACTGAGGATCCTTATTTCTCTTCCAGTTTGGAACTGGTAAACCTTTTTCAGAATAGTATTCAAACAAAGTGTTATCGATAATCTGTTTTACTTCCATATTCCTCTTCCTCTTCATCAACATCTGCATATGCATTTGCCATGTAGGGTCCATGTGGTCGTTTGGTGTCTTCTCTGACATACTCTTGTTCAGAATTAACAGCAGCAATCCATACGGATAGTTTCATTACTATCCAGATTAACGCTATGGGAAAAAAACAACCGATTAGAATCAGTGGTCTCATAATACCCCAGAAGATATTCTTTTTATATATTTAGAGAATATCGTCTATATTTACTTTTATATCAAAACAAAGACAATATCTAGGAGTTGTCAATGTGTTGTAAACCATATGGGTTGTCCTTCCCCAGAACATAATAAACTTATTATTTTCAAAGTGTTCTGTTGGCATATCTCCTCTTACATTAAGAGATAAAAATGCATATTCATCACTAGTGTTATTAATATCCAGTCCCCACAATCCCCTCAATGTTACTGTGTCTTCAGTTGCTGGATCATTATCAGTATGCCATCCAATATGCTTTCCAGGATAAACAACACTAACACCGACCCTAGTTCTAAGTCCACACTTGTAAGCAATGTCTGTTAGTATTGGAAGTGCTTTTGCATTATCTCCATAAACAATTCCACGTTCTGGATCTGGATAAACTTCAGTTTGATACAACTTCCTATAGGTATCAATATTATCAACAATGTGCTGCCCATGCTCCAAATACAGTCCTGCAATTTGCCATCCCTCATAGGGATCATTTCCAGGGGCAACGTATGTATTATTAGGACTCCAATTTGTCCAAACTAATTTATCTTTATTTGTGAGGAATTCTTCTTTGATCGAATCATAATTCTCAGACAATAACTTTAAGTCTGGATTCAATTCTTCTATGCCGTAAAACCTACTCATAAGCGTGTGTACGATGTACTGAGGGTCTGGAGAGAAGTATAGCATAATATTTGATTTAATATGGAGAATAGCGGACTCGAACCGCTGACATCCTGCTTGCAAAGCAGGCGCTCTACCAACTGAGCTAATTCCCCTGGAGCCCACGGTCGGACTTGAACCGACGACCTACGGTTTACAAAACCGTTGCTCTATCCAGCTGAGCTACGGAGGCAAGGCGACTCAGGAGGGACTTGAACCCCCGACCAACTGCTTAGAAGGCAGATGCTCTATCCAACTGAGCTACTGAGTCATTTGGACTCTCATATTATATCAGGTCTGCTTTTGGTCGTCAACTCTTGCCTTATGTTCGTCGATAACCTTTTGATTATTTTGGACAACCTTTTTAATGTGTTGTACGGGAGTGCCAATATAATTGGCAAACCCGTTAAGGTCATTGTGACCCCAATCGTTCAATGCTTCGGAAGGAATTTTAGACATAACTTAATTTCTAAATTGATTGTATCCAGTCCCAGAATGCCATCCTCCAGGTCCTTCTTGAAAAACTTCAGAACCCCCTGGAGGATTTAATTGAATGGTTGTAGGAGAGTTTTTAGTCGCTCTCTCATACATAACCTGATGAATGTTCTCAGGTTCTTTTGTTTTATTTATCTGCTTTTGTTCGTTTTTGGTTTGAACATACCTCAATGCCTTTTCAGTTTTAGGTGCGGATCCAAACCAAGGATCATCAGGAACAACAACAGGTGCAGGTACTCCAGTATAAGTAGACTGAACTTTGTTGACTTTTTTTGGTTCCTCAACAGATTCACTTTTTGGAATGAATATCTTTCGGAGACTCTTAATACCAGAAATTACTTTTGTAATCATGACCAGATTAATTTTTTGTGGTAATCATGTGCGTAGCGTTCACGATATCCTTTGACTCCCCAACCTAACCAATAATACGCTCCAACCATGTATTGATGGATAGGTTGCCCATGCCCTTCAAATTCAGGAAGCACTTTTTGGAATTGGGGTTCATTGATCATATATCGTACTTGACCCTCAAGTGAAGATGGGTCGCAATTATAGCGTTTGCAAAATGTGCCAAGACCTCTGTATCGACCAATAGATGTCCATTGGATCAATCCATATCCCCCACTATAGCACTTATTGTAGGGAACTCTAGCACCTCCCTCACAAATATTGGGAGTGAAGTTACTTTCTGATTTAATGTTTCCCATGATCGTAGCAAGAGCATTACGATCAGAGATCTTAGTTTTGTCTTGAAGTTGCTTTAGAACATATTGTTCATTTGTATTGCAACCAGGACACTTCCATTCATTCTTTACTACTTCAATTGG
>Ga0129351_1000233_pt1 | contig 20397 bp, 13 predicted proteins | sample CPBDNA_8_FD_94423 | JGI IMG/M metagenome (GOLD analysis project Ga0129351, IMG submission 94423) | Freshwater to marine salinity gradient microbial communities from Chesapeake Bay, USA - CPBay_Sum_27_0.2_DNA | ecosystem: Environmental > Aquatic > Marine > Coastal | place: USA: Chesapeake Bay... | reverse complement strand
AGTATATTGCAGACCTGGGAATAACACTGGGGCTAATCAACCAGGCGGGCCCAATAGCGTTGTAGGAAATTTTCCAGAAGGCGCTTGTCAGTACACAGGAACGAGATTTAATCAGAACACAGTAAATAGCCTCCTTAATGCTGCGCAAAGCGGGCTAGGAATTAATAATAAATTCGGTCTTGCTGGGATATTAGGTAACGCCGGGTGGGAAAGCGCAGGCTTCAATCCACAAGCAACCGGGCCATCGGGCGAAAAGGGATTGTTTCAATGGAATCCTCAGCCGGGTGCACAAAGGCTCCAAAAATTACAAGCCTATGCTCAAAGCCAAAACCTTGACTATCTTACCGTAGAGGCTCAGGTTAAATTCTTTGTGTACGAGGTCCAGAACCAAGGATACTCAAATCTCCCGGCTGCTATGAATAGCGCAACATCCGTAGAAGATGCAGTTAAAAAGTTTGAAGAGATCTACGAAAAAGCGGAGCCAGCAGCAGTTAACTACCCAGGTCGTAATGAAATTGCAAATCACGCATACCAATCATTTGCTTGTAAATGATACCTGTTACCGCGCTATCTAGATTTATATTGGGCTTGGCACTTGGCTCTGCCAGAGATATCCTTGCAGATTCTGCAAAACAAGTTGTCAAAGAAGAACAACGCCGACGTGATCTTCAAGCCGCCAAAGCGCTTATTGCAGAGCAAATTGCCGAAGCCTACTCTCAACAAGTTAAAGACATCTCTGAGGGATATATCAAGGCTATCCAAGACTCCGCTCTTGAAATAGAGTTTTCAGAGGATGAGTCAGGGAAGCTTATGCTTCTGGCCGAAGGCGCATTACGCAAACTCGAGGTATATTTAGATGAGCAAAATCCTGACGGACCAATTATCCAGTTTCTTCAGAAAAGATATGAAGAAGAGAACATTAAGCAAATTACCGGGAGGTTATATGCCGGTCATTTTGTAAACCGCAAAGGTACCGGGTTGTATAGCATATATAATAAAATGGGCTATGCTCCTAAAGTTGATAGGAACAAGCCCTGGTTGAGTAGCGATAAAACATCTCAAGGTATAGGGGATATTGTTGCCGCAAAAGCCGAAGAGCTATTTGAAGAAGCGTTTAAAATAGATCTTACAGAAGAAGAAGTCAGAAGAGGCGTCTAGCCGTAATACTTCGAGCCTTTCTTTAAATTAGCCTCAGCCATAACGGCCTGGAGCGATGCGTTCATCATGTGGTAGTCGAAGAACGCCTCCGCAATTTCAGTATCTCTAAGATAGCACTTAGTACCTCTGCAGTACACATCTACGTTCTCCAAGTCAAGTTTGTAATCTCTACAAAACTCTTCAACTATATTTTTAAAAGGATAGCGATGGTCAATGTGAAACTCGCCAGCATTAATAACCTGGCCACTTAGCGCGCATTTAATTTTATGACCCATAGGGCCTTGGATCTGCCTCAGTACACTTTTTCTATATGAGGTAATTTGAGGCTCGATGATTTGTCTCAGGGCCACAAGCGCTTCTTTTTTATTTTGTTTGTACTCTGGTATAGGTTTCTTTCTAGGAAATAGCTCATCGACTATTTTTCCCTTACCCAACCAAACCTCCCTCTTAGACCTAGGAGTGATCATTACCACTCCCTTAACTGCTCGCCCTTGAAATTTTTTATTTCTAATTTTATACTTCAGCCCTTCTCTGGCATGAAGGGTTTTCCATTTATCGATCTTACCTACCACCTCATGAATAAAATCAAAGTCAGGAGGTTTTACAAAGTAGTTACACTCTGTGTTTTTGACGACTTGGCTCCACTTCTCTTCGAACTTTGTCTTTGTATAGTCTTGTCCCAAGACTCGAACGACTTGTCTGCCCATAAGATGTAATTGATTAGCTTAGTCGAATATGACTTAATATCTTCGATGTTTTTAAGATGGGGATTTTTACGGAGAAGAGTGGATACAGAACGTTTCTTAACAAGATAATCTATAAGAAATGTTTCGTCATCTTTTTCTAAATCTGTGATCCTAAACAAGAGTTCTTTGTGATTTGTCAACAGTTCCCCAAATCCAATCTCTGAATCTTCTGACGACTCTATAATGCAGTTTTGCTCGGTTACTGGATTAAAACTCATAGTAAACGCCGTGCGAACGGTATCTACTTTTTTCACAGAGATGTTAAGATCATCGGCGATCTCTTGATTAGAGATATTAGGATTCTTAATTAAATACTTCCTAATCTTAAGATAGAGATCAGAATACGACCTAGGCATTTTTACAAGCCTGGAGCTATCTCTGAGGTAATTAAGCATGTGAAACTGAAGGCACCTATTCACCCAGGTGGAGAAGTTTGCACCTTTGCTCTGATCCCAGGTATCATAGATACGTACAATATACTCAAGAGCAGCATCTCTTAGTTCTTCAAAGGGCAACCCCGTAAAGTTTGAGATTTTCCTTGCAACTTGATCAGCCTTCCACATTTGTGATATGATATGCTCATCGCGAAGATCCCTAGCTCTTTTAGAGCTTATTCTAGGTTTTGCTATTGGCACATCATTCATCTTTGATTGCTCCTAAAATAAAATCTTTTAGCTGCCCAGCTGACATAACGCCTTCGGTATTCAACCCAAGAAGCGTTCCTTCTTCATCAAATACTGCAAAGTTCGGAGTGCCATCGCACTCGATCTTATCGCAAAACTCCCAGTCATCTGAAGTTACGTCCCACTCGCCAAAGCCTACTTTGTAATGCGGATAGTTTTCGCTGATTTCATTTGCAACTTGTGACCAGATAGGACGCATCGCTTCACAAGCTGCGCAACTTGGTTGCTTAAAAAATACAATTCTGTATTTAAATTTAGGTTTTTCTGACATAGTAAGTAATTACTTATAAGTAAATAAAACGCGTGCGCTCGTCGTTTTTGTATAAAAACCTACGACTATGCAAATTATACCATGCGCTAGAGATAACGCACACCCCCAGCGTTGCGCACGTTTCGCTTATCTCCTAATAAACTTGTTAACGAAGAAGATTTACGAGAAACTTGAGATAAACTTGAAGAGTCATATGCTAACTTTGGTAGAGACGTTCTAATACCACCAGAGCTGGTTTTACCACCCATAAGCTCGTCTCGGTACACTGTGACTCCGTACACAAACGCATCTACAAAGTCATCGTTTTTAATAAATGGGAAAGAGGTGAGTTCGTTGATTCTTTCTTGGAGGTTGGGGATGTTTTCATAAAGGCTAACAACACCCTCTTCTACAAGAGGAGCCACGGAGTTTGCCCTTAATACTTTATCTTTAGACGGTACGAGTTCTTTGATTTGGATCGACAGCGACGTTCGCAAAGACTGAATCAATGGCACCCCACTTGCTCGACCTTCGATGTAAACACATCTGATCTTCCATTGCTTGACAATTTTTGGAATTAGTTTTTGGAGATCTGGGAATTCCATCCGCTCCATGACAACATGGAGGAGGCGTAAATCTTTCTCCTTAGTTAGTCCCCAAACGCAGATAGCAGTAAAGTCGTTCATGCTATCGGCCTTATACGCCGTGTCAATAGTAGCATAAATATATCCATACTTGGATTGCTTATCAAACGTCTCTAGCCAATGTTCTTTGAAAATGGCCCCGGCGTCACCTGCAGGTTGTCCCTGGTATAGAGAGTTAAAATCCCTTTCCCCGATTGATTTTTTAATAGCCTGAAGGTTTTCTATAGGGAAAAACTCTGGCCAATGAGACTCACCCAGTTTTCTTCCTAAGGAGTCAGTATCCTCATCGACGCATAACGCCGGGACATTAAGCTCCTTCCAATTATCTCTATCAGCGTTAAGAAGCCGGCCGATAACATCGTCGCAATGAAACCTTGTTCCCATGGAGATAATTGCATGATTGGGCAAACCACGAGTCAAGAACTGTGCCTGCACCCAACCAAATGTGCTTTCCATGACCGTTAGTGAGTTACCATCGGCCAAAAGGTCGTCTAGGATGCCAATACCTGGGAGGTCTAGGTCATCAATAACTCCGTAACCAAATCCAGTAACGCTACTTCCTGCAGATGCAATTTTAATCAATCCGCCATTTTCTGTTCTTAGAGCGGTAAGATTGCACTTCTCTTTATTAATCTCGCATTCTGGGAATATCCAAGAGAACTTCTCAGAGGTGATGAAATCAAGAACCGCTCTGGAGTTTTCTGTAGATAGACCAAGAGCATACGAGCTCATAATAAACTGAGCCGTTGGACTCCGCCCTAATTGCCATGCTGGAAAGATCCGCGAGATAAGCATAGACTTACCTGTTCTAGGAGGAAGAGATATTGCACTTCTTTTATAGTCCTTATTGCCATCTCCGATATTTTGAAGATAGGAACAAATCAGCTCATGCACTGGATACGATTTAAATTGTAAGTCTGTGATGATTTTTGCAAAGGTGACAAAGTCTGTCCTACATTTTAATCTGAGGAGTTCTTCTTTATCTTTAGAGGAAAGACTACTTCCTCTTTTTTGCATATCAGCTACAGTCGCCTTCTCTATTTCTAGCTCTTTCTTGTTCATTGTTAATTTGATCTAGTAGCGTAGCAAACTCTCCAGAGTCTAATTGATTTTGAGTAAGTGAGTTAATTCCACTGGTGCTATAGTTCCTATAGACTGAGTTAACGGTATCTTCTTCTGGTTGATTCAAGTTAAACCTTGCCGATAGAGAATCATTGAGTATTTTTGAAGGATTGTTTCGTGTTTCAAGACCATCAAAAGGAATCCCAAGTTCTGGGTCTAGATCACTAAGTATTGATAAAGCTTCTAAGATATTTTTAAGCAGATTCTTAACTGTATAAGATTTGTATTTAGAAAAATATGCCGGGATTGTAGACGGATTTTTCTTTGTTAACACAAGAGCCGGCGTGATAGTAGTAGTAGCTCTTCCACCGTCTTTAACCTTATTTAATTCTTCTACCATTCTGTATAGATCATGAACCGCTAAAGAATTCTCAACTATATCTTTGGCCATAAGGTTAAGTAATCCACCGTTCTTACCAGAGATTAAGGCGTTCATAAAGTTTCTACCGCCGATCAACTCTAGACGTTGAATAAGCTCCAGAGCACTGACATTATTATCCGCGACCTTAAACGCTTTTTCTATAGCTTCCATAGAGTAAACCATTTCAAGGCCAATATCGGCGCCTTCTGCCCCGCCCTTAATTGCATCTTCTAATTTTTTGCTTAACTCATTAACTCTAGGAATTGATCTAATTATCTGAGTAAAGTTAGAAATATTTTTAGGAATTAAGTCTTCCCCAATACCAGTAAAACTTACGCCAACTTCGCTGGCTAAGCAACCTTTATTGTTGTTAAGCGGATCAGCTCCGTAAACATTTGTATTATCTAAGGTTAAGTTACCAGCTGCGTCTAGGAGTTTGTTGCCATCGCTATCTACACCGTGAGATACTTTTCGGCATTTAGGCTCACATGGGCAGGGGTTAGATGCTCCTCCGCCACCAAATAAACCACCAAGAGCACCGAAAGCGCCGCCTCCTCCTAATATAGAAGAGAGCGGATTACCGCCTCCAAGGAGCGAAGTAGCGGCTGCTAATCCAATACCTCCAGGGAGAGCCATAGTTAAAGGTCCACCAAGACCAACGGCTCCCATTAGCGCCGATGCCGATGACGGAAGGCCTGGAACAAAAGATGAAAGGTTCTGCAAATTGCCAAAGTCTTGAAAAATTTTTCCTACATCGCCAAAAGAACCAGAAGTTAGTTGATTTGCTAATCCACCAATATCGACATCGCCAAAGTTAATACCATTAGCTAAGCTATTTACCGCATCACTTAGTCCTCCAACACTACCTCCATTGAGAATAGAGGCAATTGCATTTGGAGCATTACCCAAATCAAGCCCTCCAATTACGCTAGAAAACACTTCATTTGCCGGTGATGGGACAAAGTCCATTCCATACTGAACTGCGGCATCTAAAGCACCTTGGAGGCCACCAACTATCAATGAGTTAAATACACCAGCATTTTTTGAAGAGATAGAACCTAGCGCATTTACAAGAGCTCCTGATCCAGCGGTTAATAAAATTCTTCCTAGGTCACCACTGGATGCAATTTGTGCAATTTCTGGGCCTAAGGCGTTTAAAAAGTTTTGAGCAGTGCCTAAATCCCCGCTACGTAAAATTGAATCAAGCTGGTCGATACTAAGTCCTTGTTCATCTAGCAACCTAGCTCCTAGTTGCTGAGCTATCATTTGCCCAGAATCAAGTGACGTTAATCCAGAAACTGCATCTACGGCTTTTGAAATAGCTTCATTAGTAAACCCAGGTACTACGCCCGCAGATGCTTGTTGGAAAATAGACTGCGCTAAGTTTTCATTACCTATAACCGGACTTTGAATTGCCGGAGTGGCCAACATTGAAGGTCCACCTATTGCAAGGTTAGGATTAGGTTTTACTTTGTTCAGTATATCAGACTTTTCTGGTGGAGCGGTTTTATCAGAAAACTTGATAGGGAGTCTTGTTCCATACTTCACCCATTTCATACTCTTGTCGTATCTCACACATACGCTAAGTTCGGAATTGTTTCCGTCATCTATTACCGCAATTTGCCCGTGTATTTTTTCTGTACATTTTGGATAATTATATCTAAAATACGTAGGAGCTGCGCTTGGTGGCACCCATGCCCAATCATTATTCTCATCTTTTTTGCAGATCAATGGAATCTGCCTAAAATCTCTATCTTCAGAAAACTGAATCGACTCTCCTTCTAGTTCTGCTTTGCATTTTGGTAGTGGATTTTTTGCATGAACCGTTGAGTTACCTTGGGCTTGTTTTGGGTCGGTTTCTTTTTCAATAACCAAACCCCTGGTTAAATTTTTCCAATCCCAAACGTCTTTATCAGGACCTTTTTGCCTATTGTTTCTTCTAACACATACCTTTAGGTCATGAGATACATTGCTAGAAAAAATATACGTTCTGCCTTCGTTTTCTTTTGTGCATTTTACTCCAGGGTCGGAAGTATTTGCAATGTCACTTGCATCAATAATCGGAATAGTAACCGGCCCTGAAGAAATTACTTGGTTATTGGTGGTATCGTTAAATAATCCTAGGACAATAGCATTATCGCTATTGCCACTAATCGCTCCTACAAGGCATTTTGCACCTACGTACTGAGTCGAGACTTTACCTTTACCGCTATTAAGTACTGGGAGCCATTCAGACTTTGCGTCTGTAGAATTCTCGTCAAATAAAACTCTGACCCTAGAAAGATTTTCTGGGTCGTTGACATCAAAAATAGTGGCAGGTTGAATAAAGAAATCAATCTCCAACCCGCCAATTTTTTTAAACAGTCTTCCGGCATCGCTTTCAGTAGATGTTAGAGCTTTAATAAATGAGGATTTTCTTGTCATTAATTGCCTGAGCTAGATAAAACTTCTTCGTCGGTGGTTATGTTGGGTTCAAAAAATGCGTCTCCAATTTGCCAAAGGTCCGCAGAAAGATAGGCGTATTGAACCCTAGTATTTAATGTTGTGTTTGTCCAATATTTTGCTATGGAGCTTACTAAGTCCCAGGTCTTTCCGTCTCTATTATAGTAGTATGGCATGCGGAAAAACATATTCTTTGATCCTTCATCATCTGCAACAGTAGACCTATCTGCAATAAGTTGATTATTATATGAGTTGATAGAAAAATCTTCAGAGTCTCCTACTTGTACGTAATCGTATTTTACGGGAAGGAGAACAGGGGCATTTACTTCTTGAGATCTTAGACCACTCTTGGGTTTTAATATCGCCTTTATCTCTCCATTTTCTTCTTTAACTCTAGATGCAATAAGCTCTTCTGCGCTATGTGCTTTTACTCCGAATAAACTAAATAAGAAAATCAAGGGTAATATGCTTCCTTTTGATTCCATTAGTCCGTCCCAGTCTTCCTTATACACAGATACAAGTTCTTTGAGATCTCCAGAGAAAGTTTCAAATGGCTTGCCGTTTTTGATCTCTCCTGTAGAAGGGTTCGGCATTACTAGGCTTGAGATTTTAGAAAAATCTAACTCTGAAACATCTACCTCATCATCATTTTGAACTGCTTCTGTATCTCTCCAAGTTCTAGAGGTAAATGGCTCCTGGTCTAATACCTCCCCCTTGATTGTTTTGTATGACTTATTAGCAATAGCCTGCGTAAGAGATCTTTCATACCAGCCCATCGCATTTTTAATCAAGGCCCTCTTGTACTTATGATCCCAGTTAGTATTCCAGAATGGTTGAGTGAGGCCAACGTGCTGAGCAAGCCAATCTAGATTCTTAGGACTGCATTCGGCAGGGTCGAGGTAGGTATAGTAGAATGAATCTACGTCATGTTTTTTCTCCCTAAGAAACTCATCGGCTCCTGCCAAAATCCATTTTGCAATAGGAGCCTTTGGTAGTTTGTTTTCCGGTACTCTATACCACGAAGCGCTGTCTTTTGGTGAATATAGTTCTGCCTTTGTTCTGTCAGAAAGAATCGGAGACATGCCAAAGTTTCTTCTTTCGTCTTCATCAGAAATAACTCTTGGTAAAAATTGATAGGCTATTGATCTGTCTGCTAGAGAAACAATTGTTCCTACTTCTAATGCAGCAATTGAAAGATCGAATCTTTCGTTTTCTTCACCTATTACTAGTATTTCTTCGGCTTCTTCTGGACGATAGCTTAATGCGGCAGCTGGAAGCCTAAAGTAAATAGGTCGAACGCTTTCATCAGAAATTGGTCTTATTCTAGATTGTTTGACTCCAGATTTTGTAGTCTGAAGACAACTAGAAAATAAAACTCTAAGTTCTCTGAGCACATAAGAAATAAACTCTCTATTGGTTTCGTGCTTTGCCGTTCTATTAACCCATCTTTCTTCAGTAATCTGTGATACTCTATCTTTCCAAACTTGATTCAATCTAAAAATAATATCCTCAAAAGCCACATAAACTTCTTCTGACAGAGAAGCATCTGCAAGAGAGGAGTACATTGGCCCAGTTTCAATATGCTTGGTATTTCTATACGCAAGTTTAATAACTTTTCTTATGAAGTCTTCTTCTGTTGTAACTATTCCGCTAAGAGTTTCGGATCCATCAAGATCCATTGTCATATTAAAAATTTTTAAAAACTCTTCAGAAAATGCTGCTTCTAAATAGTTGACTGGAGGGAGGAATATTGTAGTCGCTTTGCTTGCTGGCCTATCAACTCCGACAGTTGCGCCGTCTGGATTGGTGTGATTTCCACGGACAATAGTCTTAAGCTCAAGGGCTTCTCTACCTCCAACAAAATACTCTACAGGAGTTTCTCCATAAAGTGCCTCAGAAGTATACTTCCATTTGAACTTCGAGATTTGTTTCAGCCTACCAATTAAACATTTACCTGGCTTACAATCTTTATCTGTTCCATCAGTACAAGTCATTCCTTCTACTGAGCAGTTTTCATTACCACCACTCAGCTCTCCAGGTACTGGGACCCCGTGCGCAAGTACTTTAAATTCACCCGTCGCCTCTTGGACTAACTCTTGAGAATCGGGTAGGTATACATTGCCAACACTCTCGTACTTAAACCCAGATGTAGTTAGCTTTTTAATATCCCTTGAGATAACTTCGTTTCGATTGTTATTTAAATCAGTTTTAAAATCAAAAGTAATTTCTGCAAGAGTGTGCTCTGCAATTTTAATTTTTTTAGTTCTAGGAAACTCTACTGTTACTTTTCCAGCCCTAAAACCTCTTCTAATAAACCTTCTGTTTTTCTGATCCCAAATAGACAGTTCCATTAGGCACCTCTCAGATAAACATCATAGTCCGTATTAACAAACGTATACGTTAGAGGAGCCTGGGTAGATGAGGCTATAAAGCTAATAACGTTTTTATAAGCTCTAAAAGACCTAATAGGGTTAATATTTGTAAATGCATTATCGACAGAATTAATCGAAGTCTCTAGGGTATTAATGCAAACTCCATTAATCTCTTGGGAGACGAACGGGGCGTTACATATCGCAACGTTTACATCGTTTCCCATATCAACTTGTAATAAATCAAAAGAAAGAGACTTAATTTTATCTACGATGTTGATGTTATAAACTTGATTGAAAATATCTTGATAGTCTATCTGCTCTCCAAGACCTATTTCTTGAGGGGAAATCAAATCAAGAATAAGCTGATTTATCTGAGAAGCATATGTGGCTATTCCTCCACTATACTCTTCGTCGTCATACTGAATAACAACTGTGGTTTCTACCGGTGTAATCTCTGGAGTGATTAAAGAAACGCTATTTCCAAGCGGAATCTTTTTCTTTAAAGACTTGAGAAGATTTTGCCTTGTTATTGTCTCAAGAGACTCTCCGTTTTCTCCTCCAACGCAAACCATTACAACTCCGGTAGGAGAGTCTGGGCTTATATCAAACCTCTCTTCGTAAGTAAGTACTTTAATAAGAACTGACTCTGGTGCAAGAGAAATAATCTCTTGTTCGTAGTCTTCCGCTGTAATTAACCCTCTTCTTTTTAGCAGCGAAAAAGCTCTCGTTTTCATGCTCTCGATAGACTCAAGGCCTTTGCCGCCCTGCGCTGAGGTTTCGTTAGTTACCCCGTCTAATCCTAGGATATTTACATTTATTTTTTGGATGTCTCCCGAACTAACGTTATACTCAGTACCCCACTTTTCTGCAGTGACCTGTCCAATTGCTGACGTTATCGAGTCTCCTATTCTTACTTCTTCTTTGAGAACAAAGTTAAGTCTATTTGTGGTGCTTACTATAACTCCAGCAGGAATAACCACAGTTCTATTAAATCCGCTGGTTTTAATAAAGGTAACTTCTGCAATTGCTTTTGCACCAACTGATCTTTGAATACCTAGTTGTCTTAACCACTGAAGAGTATAAGCCTCAGGCAAAGCATTTAAATAATACAGTAACTCGCTTTGCGCATATGCCTGGCCCTCTACCAAAGCAGACAACGGAGAAGCAGGACTAAAGTCGTTAAGTTGCCCTCCCGACTCTAGAAATACTTTTGTTTGCATATCTCTAACAAGAGCCGGGGTGTTCCTCGGGTCAAGTTGAAGAGGTAAAATTGGTCCGTAGATGTCAGCCATTAATTGGTACCAAGATCAAGAGTAGTAAAGTCAATACTGAAAAGAGCTCGCTGAGTTGTAGATAGATTACTATCTGGCAAATTATTTAATGCTAAAGACCCAGAGTACTCAAGGTCTATGTTTTCGTAGCTGTCAGGATTTAATAAACTTTCACCTAATAGAGATACCAGAGGATACCCTACGTACCCCTCGGTAATAGATCTTCTAAGAGATGATCCTTCGTTCCTATAGGCCACTCCGGCGTAATAATCTTTAGGAGGTATTGTGCCGTATCTTCTATCTACTCCTTTTGCATTTTTAGAAGATATTCCTTTTACGTCTAATGAAACCAAAGTATCTGGAGGAGCAGAAGTGATTTTTGTATTAGGATTATTAATTAAAAATATAAGAATTGTCGATACGTCTTCTCCGACGTACCCAAAGTTAATAAATTCTTGCTCGAGCTTTTTGGCTATGTCTCTTGAGTCTATTTCAAGTTCTGACTTCTCATTAAAACTATAAGTAGTCTTTTCTACACTGTCAGAGAATATTGTACTAGGTGAAATAGAATAAGTAGAATATTCATCAATACTTCCTAAAAACACCTCAAGAAGAGCAGAAGAAAAAGTATCTACATCTGTTGCATACAGATCAATAAAATCTGTTATAATCTCCCCGGCATCATACTCAGATTGAATTACAGATTTAAAAACATCAAGAACAAATTTCTTAGTTCCTACAAAATCTAAAAAAGCATGAGACGGCCTTTGGGAGTCTAAAGCTTTAGTCTTAGATCTTCTTTTAATTTGATCGGCAACGGTCTGAAATAAGGTAGAAGATCCGTAAGCAACAGCCGCTAATCCTCCTGTCGTTGAGAATTTGTCAGTAAGAAAATTGCTCTTGGCCACATTTGAAATGTATCAATCAATATAGCTTTAAACCGTGGAAAGCAGTTTAAAGACCAGTAGACTAAATACAATAGAATTGTAAATGAGTCAAGCATCTATTCAAATTCTAACTTCAAATATTGCCGGAGAGGAGCCTTTCATCGGGGACTTGGATGAGGGGGAGCTGTTTGGCAATAACGCCGATGGCAGAGTTTGGATGGGGGACGCCATCGGATCCCCGATTGAAGTAGGCGGGGCCGTTAAAAACAACCCAATGGGGCCGCTAAGAACTTCCAATTATTTATTGGCAGACGTAAGCAATCCAGACAACTTACCTATTTCAAATACAAACCCCTTACTCATTCCGCAAGGATTTTACAGAGAATCGAGAATCTTAATCACCTTCCCGCAAGAGCCCGTGGCAAACGTAGTCTACTTTGACTACCCAGTAAATTGGGGAGCTAAGGACTCATGGTATATACAATCAGTGGGTATTACTTGGGGACATGGCCTTATTGCAACTAATGAGGATGCTGATAATCCTATCGATGCTTACAAAGCTCAAGGTAGACAAATAATGGTGGAGCTTAGCTCCTTTGGCCCTAATGATTCCTGGATGGGCAGATTACTCTGGATCAATAATATTTCATAATTTGAACTCCAATGCTTGACAAGATTACGTTCGTTAACGGAACAATTGTTACCAAGGAGTATCTCAACGAGGTACAAAAAGGTACTGACTTTTCGGCTGCAGAGCCGAGAGCAGACTTTTACTCTGTTGGAGACTCAGATCATAACTCTTGGGGAGTTAGCCAAAGAGACAAACTAAAAGACTACGAGATTGCCAATCCACGCGAGGAGCAAGAAACCGCGATTGGTAGGTTGGCTCATGATGGTGTCATTCTAGGATACGAAGGCACTATCACCTCGGCAATTGAGGCTAAGTTCCTAGAACCTAAAACTGTGCCGATTAATATCGGCGATGACCAAACAATCACAATCGATACCACTGGGGTTCCTGAAAGCTTTGGTGTTATTGTAGAAGCCGGAAAGATTGTCCTTTCTGATGGTAACGTTTTTGCATGGCCTCGTCAGATCATTGGCTTGATCAGCTCAACCGGTAAGAACTACGTATACGTCGCAGAGAAGGGCGCTGACTTTACAGAGCCGAAGATCGCAATTTCTTCACAACTTCCTTCTCCTGCTTCTAATCCATACGTTCCTCTGGCTGAACTCAATTTCACCAATGGACAATTTGATGTAGACTCTGAGAATAATGTGATGGGAACCGGAGTTATTGATCTCCGTCCTAACCTGTTCGTTGGAGCTCTTAATAACTACTCCACCGGTGTATTGAAGAACACCGAAATTCTTAACGTTTCGTCCCAGCTCGAGTCATGGGATAGAGGCGTTATTGATACAAGAAATGGATCGGTTATTCTTACCCTTCCTCAGTCTCCTTCTGACAATGACAGAATAGCCATTGTTGACATTGAAGGATCCTTTGACCGCTACCCCGTAGTACTTCGCCCGGCTGCTGATACCAAGATCAACAACTCTGCAGATGATTGGATTATTAACATCCGCGACGCTCATATTGAGTTGTTCTATCACGCCGCAACTGCAGAGTGGAAGTTTGAGGAAACACCTGGATCTGATTGTAATCCTAAGCTAGGTACATTTATCAGCTGTGGTGGTAAAGAGTATATCGGCACAAGAACTGCAGGTGAATGCCCAGACGGCCAACCAGTTCCTGCTGACTATCCTAACCCATCCGAAGGAGTCTATCGCTACGAAGCTTCTACTCAGAAGTGCTATAAGGAAATCACCGAAACAAACGCGATCTACTCTAATGGCGAAGGCGGCCTGATCAAAGTATTTAATGCCGGAAGATGCCAGAGAAGCGGAGTGCAAGCAAACTCCGAGCTTCAACGTAGTATTATTTACGTTGATCCTACTGTTGGTGTAGATAATATTGATAATAACGGAACAGATCCTGATGTTCCCTTTAGAACAATTGAACGAGCCCTTCTTGAAGCAGCAAGGGCGAGTAGAAGAGTTTTTGGCCTAGATGCTTATGACACTACTGTCATTGAACTTGCTCCTGGCGATTACTATGTTGATAACTCACCCGGCGTAAATGCTGTTACTGGCCAGGCTCTTGGCGAACAGCAAATCAAGCAGGTTGATACTGGCTTTAAGACAGAAAAAGAATGGACAAAAGCATCTCCGTTCGTTGTCATTGATACTAACAACTCTTCTCAAAGCCAGCCGCCTGTCAGCATGAGTTTGGGTCGTACTTTGTACACCAAGACTGGTGGTGTAGGAACGATCTATAAGATCGAGAAAGAGACTCTCAACTCGCCACTTTGGAGAATATATTTACAAAACGTACGCGGTAGCTTTAGCGTTGGTGAATCTCTCTACTACAATAGACTCTCTGACTTCAACCCATCTGATGGTGGTGTGATCGTACCTAGAGGTATTTCTATTAATGGTGTTGACTTGCGTAAAGTCCGCATTCGCCCAATGTATGTTCCTGCTTTAACTCCTGGGCAAAACATTGCTCAAGATAAAAAGACTTATATCTTTAAGGTAACAGGCGGAACGTATGTTTCATTGCTCACTTTTACAGATAACCAACAATTCTCTAGAAGTCATAATACAGTAACTGCTATTGGTTTTGCTTCAGAGGCAGAAATTAAAGGCTCTGATACTGAAACCTCATACTATCAAAAAGTTGCTTCTCTGTTTGCAGGTATTGATGGATGGGGAACTGATGGCCTATCTCCTGTAACTGGAGAAACCACAATTGTTGCTCCTCTTGCTGCTTCTAAGAACGATCGTTCTCAGGACCTTGAGCAAAACCAGACCGGCATTCAGTCACCTGACTTTGATCCAACCAGCGCCCCCGAGTTTCCAGGTCCTGCTCTTCTTAAGGTTAACGAAGCTGGTTCTACTTCATACTTCAAGCTACCTGACGTTAACTCTACAAGATCTTCTTCACCCTACGTATTCAATTGCTCCGTAAGATCTATCTTCGGTCTTAATGGTATGTGGGTTGATGGATCTAGAGTCAGCGGCTTTAAGTCTATGGTTACCGCAAACTACACCCAAGTCTCGCTACAAACCGATCCTAACTGCTTTGAGACTCCTTCTATAGACTACTACTCTGATCCCCCGGTAAATAAAGAATCTGGTGCTGGTAAGAAGTACAGAAATTGCACCACAGATCCATTCAAGTATCGCCACTTTGGTTTCAGAGGAAGCTTTGATGCTACTATTCAGTTAGTGTCTTGCTTCGTAATTGGTAACGCTGATCACTTTATCTCTGAGTCAGGCTCTGACCTTTCAATTACCAACTCTTGTTCTGACTTCGGTGACATTTCGCTGAGAGCCCTTGGATATAAAGAAAGAGCATTCTCTCAGGATGAAGGTATTCCACAAGGTACATATACCGGAACCCGTATTACAGAAATCATTCCTCCACTTCCTCTGTCATACGACAGCAATAATCTTCCAACTGGTAGAGGACCTACTCTTATTGATACTTCTATCAATACTGGATTAGCTCTTGACTACACTAATACTTTAAAGTATATTGTTGACAATAGCACTGGATCTACCTTACCATCTACGTTCAAATTATATATTCAGAACTCTGATATTGCTAATCCTTTTGAACTTAACAATCCACCTAGTGCTAGTGACGTAGCATTTGGTCAGTATTCTTATACGAAGAAATCCAATGACAGCACCTACGTCCATGCTGGCGGCGAAGTAGCTAATAGAAAGAGAATCTATGTTACCGGATTTGATGAAGAGGGTAACTCAGTTATCTATACAGGTAATATTAAGATTCAAGAAAAAGAAGCACCTGGATTCGATAATCTAGATGACCGCTCCAAGATTTTTGCCTGGGATAGCGAACTTGAAAAATGGTACATTGAACTTGATACCATCGATATTGCAGAAGAGACATTTAATGAAGCGGCCGATGATAAAGGAGATACAAATGGTGATGGATATCTCACGAAGAAACTAGACTTTGCGTTTAGATACAAGGTCTCTACTTCAAGTGATGCCACTACTCTAGTCTTTAAAAAGTTGGACTTCATGTTTGATAGAAGCCCAATTAAGATTATTCGTGGCATCGACCAAAGAACAGATCAAGAAAGAATTTATAAGGTTATCTTAGAAGGACACATCAGAGAGTCTGGTCTAAGAAGACCACAGAGTTATTACATTATTGAAAAACAACAAGGTGTAGTTGGTTTCCCACTTAATGGTGGTAAGCTTTCTGATAATCCTCTTGTTGTAACTCAGGTGCAAACTTATGACAGTTATATCAGACCGGGTTCTGTAGATATTAAGCCAGAGAATGATGGCAAGTATCTTGTCTACATGACTCAATCTTCTTCTGCTAGAGACGTTTTTACTGGAGAGGTATTCCCCAATCAAGATGCTGATGAGCCAGAACTCACAGAAGACCCAGAAGAGTCTATCACCAAGGTTGCTATTAAGGCTCTTGGTACAAGGCCCGGTGTATTTTACTCAGTTGATGAGATTGGTCCTGGAATTAATAGAATCAAGATTAGCACAAAGGGAACCGGATCTACAAACGGATTCTTAACAAGTCTCCGCAGACCATCTGTAATTAGAGCCTCTGGTCATACCTGGGAGTGGACCGGATATCTTAACTATGATACCGCTTTCCCAACGTATCAAGGCGAACCTTTAGAGCAGGACTTCGCTCTTGGTAAGATTATTGTAGAAGAAACGGGCGGTAGAGTCTATGCCACAGGTATGAACGAAGAAGGTAACTATTACCTTGGTACCACAGTCTTCGACCTACGTTCCGGTGAGCAATTCTCTATTCCACTCAAGGCAGAGAATGAAGTTGGTAACGTATCTAATCAGGTTTTAAATAACGTTGTTATTAAGAACAACCTGCTTTTATCAGATGATGCCTCACTTGTTCTTGGCCGCGGAACAAATATATTCTTTAGCCAGGATACTAAATTTAAGAGTCTTTCTACAGGAGACATTACTGCTTCCAAGACCCCACCTGGAATCTACGGAACAAGCTCCTACGCAGGAGTCGTTCAGTTTGCTTCTAAGGGAGACATCGAAGGAGCCAGAAATAAGAAATCTGGAGCTTCTAATGTAGGAACATCTGATCTACTTGCAGTCAGCGCTTTACAGCTTGCACAAGAGCTAGAGACAAGACTTTCAGGATTTATTTCACCAGGAGTTGGTGTATCGGTACAAGTTGTACCTAACGTTGGTCCAGACGGCGATATAGGAACAGATGATGACTATAATACTTACTCAGTCTCTATTGGCCAAGATGTCTCAACAACTTCTGATGTAACTTTTAATAAAGTAACCGCAACTGACGACATTTGTATTGCTTCTGACCTCCGTCTCAAGGATAACGTAATTAGAATCGATGATTCACTATCTAAAGTTGAAAAGCTTCGCGGTGTTTCCTACGAGCTGAAATCTGATCCAGGCACAGTTCACCTTGGTTTGATTGCTCAGGAGGTTAATAAGGTCCTTCCAGAGGTAGTTAAGCTTGATGATAGTAGTAAATACTACGGTATTTCCTATCAGTCCCTTGTGCCTGTTCTTATCGAAGCAATCAAAGAGCTTTCTGATAGAGTTAAGAAACTAGAAAACAACGGTTGATAAGAAGCTATGTCTACGGCAGTATTAGTAAACTCTAGAACAATTGGGTATCCAGGGGCATATGAGGTTGGCCTATATCCCCACTGGGGTACTTTTTTATCAAATCACGGAATTACTTTTACGTTCTATCCACAAAATCCTGGTGATCCCGATTTAACACAAGCGCAATCTGACGCTCTTCAGATAGCCCAGGATAGTGCTATTAAAAAAGTAAACTTTCCACAGGCAGGAACTTATAAAGTATACTGCGTTGCCGACAACGCTTCAAATTCAAGTATGACTGTGGCAGGCCAATCAGTTACTGTTGAGCCTCTACAGACTAATAACCCCTCGGGCACAAATATTACGATCCCCTCACCTGGAGACTATGATGTTGGTATTACAATTGGTAACGTTAGCACAGGTGTAACCTTAACTAAGTTCTCGGATAATCCGATGGGCCTGGCGTTTGTTATTACAGCAGAAAGCGTAATTGGCCCTCCTTCTGGACCGAGCGAATGCCCTCCTGGGCCTTGGAGCGAATCTATTCCGGCTTGTCCTTCAACTCCCACATCAACAGATGAAGGTGGAGGAATTAGACTCTCTAATAGTGGATCCAGCATGATTTTTAATTTAAAAAATTATGCCGGTAAACTAGTCTCATTAAAGATGACAAACACCAAGAATGCAGCTTGGCAAAATGGATTTAGTTTTAATATCCCTCAGGCCTCTGATATTATTGCCGATGGCACGCCTGTAGGAGGTAGTGTTTATAGCCGCAGCTCATACTCAAATCCTAACATAAGTGGCACATCTACAGTTTACCTTTTAAATCTTGACGGCGGAGATCATGACTATGTAATCAGTCATTTTTCTGTGCCCGGCCCTGCGCCTACAAGGCAAGTGTACACCTTAACTTCAAGTACATCATGTTCTACTGATAGTGATGGTAAAGAAACGTGCTCTACTGTTTTTGTCTGTACTCCTTCTGGTACACAAACTTATTCTCCATGGCCTCCTTGCCCAACAAAGACTCACGTTAGAAAAAATGGCGGAGATAGTGTACAATGGAGCTATGAAGACGGAGGCGGAGAGGGTGAGGATCAATACATTACCCTTGAGATCATTGCTACAAGAGATGCGCTTCCTTCTTCTGGAAAAATTTGCTTAAAAGACGACCTTAAAGAGTACATTTGGGTACAAGATTCGACAGCTCCATCAGAGGTGGGTAATAACTTTGAGGCTTATCTCTCTCACTCCGAGCCGGAAAGATTTAGAAATCCCACAACTAGAACGTCTCTGAATCCTGTGCCAAATCCTCTATGCTTCACAGATCTTTTTGGTTATGTAGGGGCAAAAACTCCAAGCGAACTAGGTTTGTAACTTAACTAACTATGTTAAAAACATCATCAACCACCGGAAGAAAAGCACGAGCACCCCGGTGGTGGGTGAGGATGGTTTCTTATTTTCCAAAATTTTCGGTTTCTTATTTAAGACCTCAGGAATGGACGCCCGAGCTTGCCAATAAATGGATTGAGTTGGTGCCAGACAAATGCCCGTTTGAGCGTCAGCTTTGGTACAAAAATACCCTCCTCTTATACATCCCTCCTCTTTGCCCATTTAATCCGCTCTCTGAGCAACTTTACTCGATCAAGCTAGAGGCAAAAACATACCTCTATGATCTAGAAAAAAAGTTTAAAGAAAAAGATGGTGGTTGACAGTCGTTGACTACTATGGTATAATTTCAAAGTGAGCTAAGAGAGATCTTACTCCAAGAGACACATTCATTCAAAGGAACTAAAAACATGTCTTTTAACATCAACACGATTGACGTTTCGACCAATGCTCCCTCCCTCGCCCCTCTGGCAGGACGTGAGTACAACAGTGAGTACACCTCCCTTCCAAACGCAAACCTCCCCAAGGTGATGCGTAAAGATCTCGGAACTGTGTTCCAGTACCTCACCAGTGAGGAACTGCCTCTTGATGAGAACACTTTCCTGATCAAGTCTCGTGATAGCATTTACTTCCGTCTCTTTGGCCCTGTGCTCAAAGTCGGCACTGATGGCGTCGATGGGACTGAAGATGGTAAGCTTTATGTTCAATGGGGTCCTCGCTATATCCCCGTTAACCTGGATAAGAATGGCTTCACTACTGCCGATGGCAAAGAGATCGAAGCTGAATTTGGCTCCTATAACTTCTCTGGCCGTGGCGAAGACGCTGCACTCTTTATGGCCGTAGATGTTGAAGATGGCCAAACTGTCCTCCCCGTTGCTGTTCGGTTTACTGATTGGGAAAACCCCACCGAACCCAAGGCAATGAACGCCCTTGTTAAGAAGAAGCCTGCCGACATTGTTGGCTTGCTGCAAAAAGTCACCGCAAAGGGTAGCGGTAATGCTGGTCCTCGTATTGAGGCCACTGATGAAATTGACTTCCGCGACCTTGAAGTTAATGCTCCTTACGAAGTTATCGGGTACTATCCTTGCAAAACTTCCTATGGCATCACCTACCGCATCTTGATCAATAACTGCCCTGAAGAGGGTAAAATTGCCGGCGCATGGGCTCATAGCTCTATCCGTCCTCTCTTGGCAACCAAGCCTGAGATCAATCAGGAAAAGCCTGCAACCTTGACTCTGCGCTCTAAAGAAGAAATGGATAACGGTCGCATTCGTATCCGCTCCACTCTTCTCCTTGCTCAGCAAGAAAGCGGCGAAGAAGATCTCAACCTCGACTTCTGATCTGTCTTCACTTCAAAACTAAATAAAAGTTTTCCCCAGAGGAGTTTGACTCTTCT
>Ga0129351_1000231_pt1 | contig 20427 bp, 22 predicted proteins | sample CPBDNA_8_FD_94423 | JGI IMG/M metagenome (GOLD analysis project Ga0129351, IMG submission 94423) | Freshwater to marine salinity gradient microbial communities from Chesapeake Bay, USA - CPBay_Sum_27_0.2_DNA | ecosystem: Environmental > Aquatic > Marine > Coastal | place: USA: Chesapeake Bay... | reverse complement strand
TAGAATAGCAATGCTTCTAACATTTGAACCAACTGCACAATTACCAATAGCAACTGCTGGAGCTGCTTTATCAAAAAGGTATTATAGATTTGGGTTTTTACCTACTGATGAATCTTCTTTTGCTGTTCCAGCGAATGGTAACATGACAGATGTTATTGAAAGATATAATGAAGATTTAGCAAGAGTTTTTGATTTAAGTGTTAATGGTTCATCCATTGGTACAGAAAATTTATTTAATACAGTATCTAACAACACTCTTCAACCAAATGAAATAATATATCATGATAAAGATGGGGGAGCATTAAATGTAAATGAAACCAATTTTGTAATAGATCAAAACTTTAATCCTAAAACAGATAACACAAAAAGCTTCTTCCAAGGTATAAATTCAAGATTTGATATAAATAATGTGTCTGGACTTGGATTTACAATAGATATGGGAAGCTCTGTAGATGTAAATTATTTTGATTTTCGTTTACAAGCTAATTCATCTAATACTACTTTAGTAATAGACGCTTTTAATAATTTAGATCAAAGTGATGCTATTAGATTTGCTGAAGTTGAATTAAATAACCCAAATAATTACAATCCAAGGCAGTCTAAATATTTTAGAAGAACAGACCCAAGTAATCCTGGTATGGACCAATCAGATCGAATGAAAATTAGAGCAACTAAAGGTAAGATAGTTGAATTTAATGCACAAGTTTCAAATGGTACTGAAATGATGATACAAAGATTTAGATATGATTCACTGCAAGATATAATTTAAAAATGAGAAGACCAAAAAATCAAGAAGGATATTATTACATGCTTTATGAAAATGGGCAGCACGTTGGCCCCATTTTTTCCGAGTATGAAATTACTAGTGTAATACCATATAAGCATTTTAGGGGTTTAAAAAAAATAGTGTATTCCGAAAAAAAAGAAGAAGCTTTAAAAGAATACAATAAGTTTAAGAATTTATATGGGGGAAAATAGTAACAGGCAAATCATTAGGTATAACAATATTGCTTTATTTCAAAGTGATACTGGTGCAAATTTAGCTAGATCAAATAGTGGGCATCATTTGTCTTTTTTACCTTATGTGCAAAGTATGGATTTTTCTTTTGATGTAAATCGAAGCAATAACTCTGCAATTGGTACAAAAAATTTTATAAACCAATCATCGCAAATTGGTCCAGATGTATCTTTTTCAATTAATACTTATGAGGATTTTGGAAATCTTTTTAATAATTTATTTATAGATAACGATACGGTTAGAAATACCAAACAGCTTGATACTGATAGAAATTTTTATGCGATTATTGGAGAAAGTGGCGGTTCAGATATTTCTAGTCAAGATTTATCTGGTCAAGATGTTCTAGGATTTGGCAATTGTTTTTTAAACACAGTTAGTATTAGACAGAATGTAGGAGGATTTATTGAATCTTCTTACTCATTTACAGCAAGCAATGTTCAAGCACAAAAAGCTGAAAACAGAGTTGTTTATTATAATGATTTTGAGCATTTAGATATACAAGATTATCATCAAGCTCATTACAGCAGTTCTGAAAACAAAGTTGTTGGAAGTGTAGATGGTGAATTAACTGCTGCAGAGTTAGAAGATGGAAGAGGTTTAACTGTCACTAGAACACATTTAGAAGGTATAGATTTTGGCGAAGGTGACGGTATAGCGCAAACAGAAAATAGAAGTGGTTTACAGGGAAATAGAAGTTTGGTTATTTATGATGGAGCTCTTATCAATCGTGTTGGTTTTTCTGGTTTTGAGCCAGATGTTAATTACGCTACATCTGGAACTTTCTTAAATAGACATGGTCATATTAGAATAAATTATGAAACAGGTAGCACTGGATTGCAAGGCTACCCAGGGTCAAGATCTCTCAAAAGTACACAAACTCAAATAGGAGATACAACTGGAACATTTCACGTTACCGGAATACTTGGAACAAAAGATGGATTGATGCCTAATCAAGGTCAAATAGTTATATCTCACAGAAAGAGTGGTAACTGGGCACAAGTAGATTATGTTGATAGAGGTTTTAGTGCGATACCCGATAACACAGTTACTATACAAAATTTTAGAACAGAGCCGGGTGAATCTGAATATATTTATGTATCTGGAACACAGCCACTTACTTGGGGTGAAGCCTATAGTGGTGCCGCAGGAAATTATAGTAGTGGACAAGGTAGATTAGCTGTAATTGATACAGCTGAAAAATATCAAAAACTTTTACAATACTTAACTGGAAGTGGCACTAATGAACTAACTGGTAATCACAGTTTCGCTTGGATAGGTTTAACTGATACTGGATCTAATGACGAAGGCACTCCTTCTCTTCCTTCTGATTTTAAATGGATAAATGGAATCACTTATGATTATAATGCTTCGGGCACTGGTTTTGTTAGTGGACAAGGTGTAGGTAGTGATCAACCAGATAATTCTCAAGGAGCAGGACACGCAGTTTCTGGAGAAGATTTTGTTCATATTTATCCTGGTACTGGAGATCCAAATACAAGTTACCAAGTTTATCAAGCTAGTAGATGGAACGACGCAGATTTTAGTGGCGCATTTGGTGCTGGTACGCCAAGAGCACAGATGGTAAGTGGTTATATCTTAGAGCGAATAACATCATCCACTCATCTTTCAGATTTAACTATAAGAAAGTTAGATGAATACGAAGTAGATGCACCATCTTTTGATTTAACTGGAGATCAAAGCCAATCAACAAAAGCGTATTTTTCTGGAATAGATTCTTATTATACTAACCAAACTGGTAAAATTATACGACCTTCAAAAACAAATATTTCAATAAAAAGAAATTCATTTAAAACAGACGAATTTGTAACTACATTACTAAATGAAAATGTAAATCCAGAAACAGGCACTCCTATAGTTATTGGTTTGAGATCTAGATTTAATTCTGATAATGATCTTGCAAATCCTGGAGATAGTGAACAATTAAGAATTGAAATACCTAGAGGTAATACGGTTGTAAATGATGTTGAGTTAATTAGAGGAATTACAGTGGCCAGAATTAAAATCAAAGATGGAGATTTTCAAGTTTTAGAGTCTGGTCGATTTGACACTTATCAAAATTTAGGGAGCGAATTACATGGAAGCTATTTGGAGGCTGCAGATTTTCTAGACAGAATGGAAGATGGAGAGATTTTAGCTCTTGCGTCTGCTGGCACAATTGCTCAACCAGGTAGAAATGATGGTAGTGCTCTAATAACAGGTAAACTTCATAGTGGATTTAATTCTCAATTAGCTGCACAAGTTGGACATAGAGACTTAATAAATTTTGTTGGTGTTAAAGGCGGTGATGTAATTTACGAAGAGCTTGGAAATTATGGAGCTGGAATAAATGGGCAAACATCTAGGTATGAAGATAATTTTGAAGAACCGCAGGCCACAGTTCATTTACCCCAAAACTCGTCTGAATTTTTATTCCAATCAGATACAATACAATCATTTGATTTAACTTTGCCTATTAATAGAAAAAATATATATAGTTTAGGTAAAAAATATCCAGTAAGTAGAAAAACAACTTATCCAAATTTAGGAAACTTCTCTTTAACTAGTTTTGTTTCAGATATATCAAAAAACCACAATCAAACAGATTTAAGTGGATTAAGTGATACAACCCAAAATTTAAAAACATTTTTAGAAAAAGATGGAGACTTAACTATATCGATTAGCGGACAAAATGATTTAAATGAAACATTTAACTTAAAACTTAATGAAGCTAAATCAACAGCTAGAAGTTTTAGTAGTTCAGTAGGTGGACAACCTGTTACAACTGATCTATCTTTCTCTTTTGACGTTGATAAAGTCGTAAATGGAAAAAGAATGTTTGATAAAACAAGAGGTTTAACTCACGGCTACAGTATGCATAAGATTAATTCTGAGTATACTGGATATTGTATGAAATTGCAACAGCTTGGACACGCTGGAGTTGGGGCAGTAGCAGAGGTTCATTTTGATGAGCCTAGTGGGATAATTACACAGCATTCAAAAATAGACATTGTATCTGGAACAAATAGTTCGGCTAAAACTTTAGGAGAATTTGTAACAGAGCCTGTAGCACAAATAGCTAACTTTACAACTGGTGGGAATATGCTTGCAGACTATGCGCAGTTTTCGGTATTTGAGCAATTATTTACAGGAACTGATGTTCAAGGTATACATGCTAGTACAATAGGATACCCTAGTTTTGACTCGACAGACCTGGCTCGATTAGTCGCTCCCTTAACTGGTGATTTGTACGGCAAAATAATCAACTCAGTGTTCGCTGATAGATTAAAATACAAAATTAGGGGTTTTGTTGCAAATGTGACTGGCACGGTTACACTTAAACCAACTAACTCTTATAACGGAGGAGGTGCTTATACGCCATCTGGTGAAGGCATACTTAACATAAATCAAACTGGGGAATTTACATACGAGTTTATGGGAACTCGAATGACTAGTAATAGTTATCAGCCAGATTTTGGAGGTTTTATATTAGTTTTTGATAGTGGAGACGCTATACATATGACTAATTTATCTTTTGAAATAACACAGCCAGAACCTCACATAGTTACTTGGTACGATCAATTTGGTTCAAATAATATTAGTGGTATTACTGATGCTTATACTGGAACCGATAATAATGGCAATAGTAGATACTACTCTGGTATGATGCCATATTTATCGACTGGAGGTTTTTCAGATGAAGGTGTGTATACATCAACAGAATTTATACCAGCAATGAGAATTAACAATAGACATGAGAGGATTAGTGGTTTTTCTACGGGTGACGCTAATGTTTTCTTTGGTGCTAAATTTAATCAAGAGCTGAATTTTAAAACTGATGGTAGTGCTATAAGTTGGGTTGGTACACTATACGACCAAACACATGAGCCACAATTAGGTACAGAAGTCAATGTATTGTTAGGTAATTCTGCAGCCAGAAAGAATGATATATTTTATATGGTTAGTAATGGTAATGATCCCGCTGGGCGTAGACAAATATCGGTTGATGGAATTGGTCCATATAATGCGCATGCTGCTACAAGTTTCAATAATAATGAATTTACTAGTTTACAACTTGGTTTCCAAGGAGGTTACGAAGCTTATCAACCATTTACTGGTCAATTATTCCAACAAGCCTTTGTGTATGAAAGTGGGTTTACTGGAATAGATGCTCTTGGATTTATGGATAGTGATGGGGTTCAAAATCCAATAGATTCAGATAGAGATGCTTATTATGGTAGGTGGGATATGAGAGAGCTTGTTATATCAAGTGGTTCTTTTTTATCTGGGCAAAAGAACGAGATATGTGGTGATCAGACTGGAAGATTTAATATTACTTAAAGTTCTATATTTATACCCTTTTTGGCAGCTTTTTCGACAGCAGCTTTTTGTCTATCTTTCATTTGCTGTGGATGTAATTTGCCGTTTGTTTTTTTGTTATATGCGGCGTAGTAATTTTCTTTAACTGGATCTTTGCCAAACCTTTGAGCCCTAGCCTCTGATGCTTCAGCAGCTCTGTTTTGTAAGTCTCCATAGGTATCATTTTTACCTGCAGTGGATTTTATAAAAGATTTTTGATCAAAAGCGTCCACCTTAGTATCAAAAGACATGTTAGGATTGACAAAAACACGTCTCCAGAGGCCTTTCTCTCTTCCATTGGACCCATGGTATTCGTGCTTTTCCATCATTCCTTGAAAGATCTCTACGACCTCTCCAGTTTTTTCGTTTTCATATAAGTATATTGGCATAAATTTAAATAAATTTTTTAAAAAAAATAACCCCCTATATATTTTTACACATATAAGGGGTTAGCCGTTTATCTGATCTCTACTTGAACAGATTCTGACACTTCGCTTTTGGGCAAAGTTATTTCCAGAATACCATCTTCAAGCTTTGAGGAGATTGATTTAATATCTACCAAACCACCCAAATTAATCTTTCTTAATAATTTTTTATCTTGTTCTTCCTGTAGAAAGACTTTTAGGTAATCGCCAGTAGCAGAGATAGAGATTTTATCTTTCTTTACCCCTGGAATAACAATTTTTGCTTGATAAACATCACCTAATGATTTAACACTATCTTTTTGATAAGTGCCACTCTCATGTAGATCGTTAAATATAATGTCGAATAATGAATTGTTCATAGACTATTCATTTGCATTTCGTGTGCCAATATTAGGACATCGCCTCAAGCTCAGTAATTAAGCGGTCTGCAGACTTTTCGTAAGAAAATTCGTCTTTTAACTTCTCTCCTTCTGAGTTATTTTGTCCCTTTTTAGAGACAGCATTGTCCATAGCTTGCGACACGATGTCACTATCCCAATCGTAAATATTTCCTTGATTGAAGGGTTCTCCTTCTTTAAAGAACATATCATCATAGGCTTCGATTTTGTCACTAGAATCAACTAATATACAATTATCTTTTGTAGCCCAATCTTTATGAGATGTTTCGTTTAAAACTATACTCCATTTACCTAAACAACTAGCGTTAAATGAAGGAAGGTTCCAACCCTCTGCTCCACTTAATCCAGTTAAGTCTATATCAATAGCATTTAAAAGTTCATTTACTTCTGAATTTGTTTTTAGGTATGGTAGTATATTTATATTTTTATACCTTTTGCCTTCAAACATTTCGTGATATAAACCATTCATTTGTTCTGGCTTCATAAATGGATTTGTAACACATAAGGTTAACTGATATTTGTTATTATCTCCATATTTAGATGCCCAAAGTTTAACAATTTTTTGGGTATGTTTTCTTTTTTCAAACTTACCCATTAAACCAAAATGAATTATATCTGGATTTAAATATTGTTTATTTGTTTTATGAAAGTCTTCATCAAAACCTAATCCAATGTGATCGCATTCTAACTCTTCAGATTTAAACTGTTCAGAAGCATAAGATGAAGAAAATATCAACTTATTCTGAAGTTTAGCTAAAGCTAACTCTTGTTCTGTGGGTTTATCTAATTCGTAAAATGTATACAACAATTGTTTTTCACCTATTCTAGACTGAGAGCCATTTAGGTGCCATAGTTTTAATGTAGGTATGTCTTTTGAAATTTTTAAATTAGCATACTTAGCGCTATCCCTTAGGTATTTCAAAAATTCTGGATCAATTTTATCAAAACTAGAAGTGTCAAAATTACCCCCAAGTGGATACAGTATAAGGTCAATACCTCTCCGCCAAAATTGGCGGAGGATATTGTAACTAACATTCCCAAAAGAAAGGGGATTAATAGGAGCTTCTACTATAATTTGCATTAGAATGGAATTTCTTCGTCTCCACCAGCAGTTGCTCCAACTGTCGCTGCTTCCTTCTTGCCACCTAAGAACTGAACATTGTCAGCCTTGATGTAAATCTTGGAATTTTTCTTACCGTCTTTTTCCCAAATGTCTTGGAATAAACGACCTTCTACTAAAACTTGACGGCCTTTGGCAAGATATTTTGCGCAGTTTTCAGCTGTCTTGTTCCACGTTTCTACATCAATGTAATGAGCTTTATCTTTCTTCACTACATCATTAACGGCTACTACTAACCGTGTCACTTGGTTTTCACCAACTTTTTTGTTTTCTGGATCTCTTGCGAGATTGCCCATGATTATTGATTTATTGAACATATTTTTTTACCTCCTGTAAATAATTATTGTGTATATTTATACATCCTTGTATTGATAAGTCAAGCTTTTTCGCAATTTTTTTCCAAGGTGTTACTTTGTTACCGTTAAAATAGCGCATTCTAAAGATTTTTTTTATTCTAGGATCTTTAGATTTATGTATAGCTTTATTGATTTTTCTTAATTCTTCGCTCTTTTCTATAGACTCTATCGCATCTTCATTAGCTGTACTTGAATGAGAAATCTCTTCTATATTTTGTTGTGGGAACTTGTTTGACTTATTGTACATATTTAAACATTTCCATTTTGTTATGTTTCCTAAATATGTACTAAATTTAGTATTTTTTTCTTCATCAAAATTAATTGCCGCATCATATATAAAGTAATTCTTATCCTCAAGAAGATCTTCTTTGTAGATGCCATCAATTGGTTTTGATATATATTTGTTTACCATATCAACATAGATTCCAGAATGCCTATTGATTAACTCTATTAAGCATTCTTCACTTTGATTTTGTTTTATTTGGTATATTAAATTAACGTCTTCTTCCATTTTTCCTTTTGCTCTTCTGGAATCATTTGCCATAATATTTCAGCGTGGTCGTTACACATATGCATATTGTCTGGGTGGTAGCTTGGCCAGTGGTGTTGTAAATCACACTTACTTTTAACTAGTGGGTCGTTTACTTTTTCAACATCATTAAGCGGCATTTCGTTACCATTTTTAGATATGTGAATCATTGTAGCTTCTCTATTATCTTTAAAGTAATCAGCCTCAAAATCAAATCTTACATCGGCAACAATGTAAAACTTTTTATCAACTCTTGATTTTAGACTTTCATCTAGTTTTTTAACCCAAACATCGTCACCCCACTTACTTTTCATAGCTTCTCCATAAGCAACAAGTATTGGTCGTATTAAGTTTTTGTCTTCAGTATCATCTGTATCTGATTGAAAATGAAAATTACAAGCTATTACTTTAGACAAATCAGATTTTAATTGTTTGGCTAATGAAACTATTTCAACTTCACAATTAAATTCTCTTTCTATTATTTTTTTAAAACATCCAGCAAGTGTATCTTTGCCAGACCTAGCTAAACCACTAATTCCTATCATTTTCAAATATCTCCCTTAAAGCTTTTGATTCATTGTATAAACCTATATCAGATAACGTTTCATCCATTCTAATTAGTGAATCTGATTTTTCAAATTTTTCTTTGATTTTTTTTACTCTAATTGACGGAGCAACGTTTATATCTAACCCATAGTTATCTATTAAGTATTTTACAGACTTAAAAGATGCTTCTTGTGGATTTATTGCTGAAGTTACAACAGTCCAATCAGAACAAGTGCAGAGATAGATATTATCTTTTTCTTCTATAAATTTAACTAACATAGAAGGAAATATAGACATTTATTTTTAAATGTCAATAACATTTTTATAAAATTTTATATATATTTTTATATATATTTAATAGTATAATTTTTATATAATATATTTTATATATATTTCGCTCCCCCTTCGGTCTCGCTCAATATAACATTGAGATTATACACTTAAACTTACAAAATTCAAGTAAAAAAAAATATTTTTTTATTTTGATGTATTTAGCTTGACTTATCAAAATCACAGTGTAAATTCTTATTACATATGCTATTCGAGGAACAAGTATCAAGGAAACCAAATCTCTATCCATGGACGGAGGAATTTGTAAACGCCATGCACAATGGCTTCTGGACTGATAAAGAGTTCAATTTTCAGTCTGATGTACAAGATTTCAAGGTAAATCTTAACGATCAAGAGAGGGAAATCGTCAAAAGAACGCTATCTGCTATTGGTCAAGTTGAAGTTTCTGTAAAGAAATTTTGGGCTAATCTTGGCAACCATCTGCCTCACCCAGGTATTACCGACCTCGGATATGTAATGGCCAATATTGAAGTTATACATAATAACGCATATGAGCGCCTTTTAAGTGTTCTAGAGTTGGAAGACGTCTTCGAAGAAAATCTCAAATTACCGATTATTAAAGGGCGTATTGACTACTTAAAAAAATATCTAGAAAAATGCTATAAAGACGATAAAAAACAATACATATACTCTATGATTTTATTCACATTGTTCGTAGAAAATGTATCTTTGTTTAGCCAGTTTTATATCATTAATTGGTTTAATAGATTTGATAATGTGCTTAAGGATACAGCACAACAGGTAGCATATACAAGTCGCGAAGAAAACATTCACGGTTTAGTTGGGACAAAAATTCTCAATACACTAAGGGAAGAATATCCAGAACTATTTAACGCTGATTTACCAGATAGATTAAAGGAAGAAGCTCAATGTGCATTTGAGGCAGAGTCCGATATTATCGATTGGATTATTGGCGATTATGATAGAGAAGGACTAAATGCCGACATTCTAAAAGAATTTATAAAAAACAGATTAAATGAGTCATTAGAACAAATTGGCTTTGAAAAGGTTTTTGAGGTTGACAAAGAGAAACTTTCTCTTACTATATGGTTTGATGAGGATGTATTAGGTAATTCTGCTACTGATTTTTTCTTTAAAAGACCTACAGAATACTCCAAAAAAGACAAATCATTTGACGAAGAGGACTTATTTTAATGAAAGATTATTATTGGCTTAACAGAGATTCAAGAACATTCTTGAAGAGAGGATACCTAGACGATGGAGAAACTCCAGAGGAAAGAATTAAAAACATAGCTGACGCAGCTCAAAAAATACTTGCTATACCAGGTTTTTCTGAAAAGTTTCAAAGCTATATGTCTAAGGGTTGGTATTCTTTATCATCTCCAATATGGGCCAATTTTGGCAAGAAAAGAGGTTTACCTATATCTTGTTTCGGTTCTTACATTGATGATACAATGGAATGCATTTTAAGAAAATCATCAGAAGTTGGAATGATGACTAAGTGTGGCGGTGGTACATCTGGTTATTTTGGGGCTTTGAGAGAACGTGGCGCAGATATCGGTAGTGGTGGTAAATCAAATGGCCCAATTCACTTCTTAGAAATATTTGAAACAATCGCTAATGTAGTATCTCAATCAAACGTTCGTCGTGGAAGCTTTGCAGCTTATCTACCAGTTGAACACCCAGATATTTTAGAATTTTTACAAATCAGAAATGACGGACACCCAATCCAAAATCTTTCAATAGGTGTTACTATCAGTGATGCTTGGATGAAAGAAATGCTTGCTGGCGACAAAGAGAAAAGAAAGGTTTGGGGAGCTATTATCAAAAAACGTTTTGAAAGCGGATACCCTTATATTTTCTACAAAAACGCAATGAATAGAAATGCACCTTTAGTATATCAAGATAAAGGGTTAGAAATTTATGCAAGTAATTTATGTTCTGAAATCGCATTACATTCAAATACAGAAGAATCTTTTGTTTGTAACCTATCATCTTTAAATGTTTTACATTATGACGATTGGAAGGACACAGATGCACCAGAAATATTAACTTATTTCCTAGATGCGGTAATGACTGAATTTATTGAAAAATGTAAAGGTAAACCTTTTATGGAAGCTCCTAGAAAATTTGCAGAAAATCAAAGAGCTTTAGGTATAGGTGTTTTAGGTTGGCACTCTCTACTTCAAGCAAAAATGATTCCATTTGAGTCAATGAAGGCAAAATTCTTAAATCAAGAAATACATAAAACAATTCAAGAAAAAACTAAATACGCTACAAAAGAATTAGCTAAAGTTTACGGAGAGCCATCTTTACTAAAGGGTTATGGTGAAAGAAATGTCACAACGATGGCTATTGCACCAACTACATCTAGTTCCTTTATTCTTGGTCAAGTGTCTCCAAGTATTGAGCCACTTAATTCAAATTATTTTGTAAAAGATTTAGCTAAAGGTAAGTTTACATATAAAAACCCTTATTTAGAAGATTTATTAGAGGAAATGGATCAAAACACTCCACAAGTTTGGAAAAGCATCCTGGTAAAAGGAGGTTCAGTTCAACACTTAGATTTTTTAAGCGACGAACAAAAATCTGTATTCAAAACATTCGGAGAAATAAGCCAAAAAGAAATAATAATCCAAGCAGCTCAAAGACAAAAGTTTATTGATCAATCACAAAGTTTAAACATAATGGTGCATCCAAAATCATCACCAAAGGATGTAAGTCAACTTATGATTTTTGCTTGGGAACAAGGAATTAAAACACTTTATTACCAAAGAGGCACTAATCCATCACAAGAATTAAGCAGAAATTTACTAGAATGCGCATCTTGTGAAGGATAATTAATGCAATTTAGTGTAAAATATTCTAATGTCCGATCAAGAAGATAGATTGTCACGTATGGAAGAGAAGATAGACAAACTATCTGACGCCGTAGTTTCGATAGCAAGAGCTGAAGAAAAACTTATTCAATTAGGTACTCTTACAGATGTTCTATTTAAAAAAATAGATGATATGAATAGCCGTATGGTAGAACTTGAAAAAACTACAGCAGAAACTAAAGCTTTTATGAGTGGCTTTACTAGATTATCTTGGGTTTTTGTTAGTGGACTGCTTACAGCTTTAGCTGGTATTATCGCTTATAATATGTGGGGATAATTTTTTTTTAAATTTATTTAAAAAAAGTGTAAAGAGTTACATGGAGTTAGATTTTACAGATGACATAAAAGCAGGTAGACCTGGACCTAAAAGTTCTGCCCAAACACCTTCCAAACCAGAAGAGCGCAAAAAAGGATCCGTAAAGAATAAGCCTGGTTCTGCAGGGACATCTCCCGACTCCAAAGAAAAAGCTGAAAAAATCCTAAAGAGACAGGACGAAAAAACCAACGTGACAGCTGCAATAACTTTCAGTGAAAAAGTCACCAACTCCCTTAAAAACAAGGTCAAAGAGCATAATGAAAAACACTCCAGAAAAGTGACTCTGGGAATGCTAAAAAAGGTTTACAGAAGGGGCGCTGGTGCATTCTCTGGTTCTCATAGACCTGGACAGTCACGTGCTTCTTGGGCTATGGCTAGAGTTAATATGTTTTTAAAAATGATGCGTGGTGGCAAAGTAAAAGATGCCTATCGTAAAGCAGATTCAGATGTAGCTAGAGCAACAGACGAAGCTGTCGCAAGTCTTCATGATGTTGCAGAAAGCTGGTCTCCAGGAGATTTTGATGAAGCAAAAGATATATCCAAAGTTGAATTTGCTTTAGCAAGAATTGATTTACTTGGTTGCGGTTGCACACACGATGAGTTATTAGAGGCAGAAGCTTCTTTTGACGAGCCTCAAGAAATAAAAGAAGAGGTTATTGAAGAAACAGCCGAAGCCAAAGAAAAAAAAACTTTAAATAAACCCTTTCGTTTAAGTGGCGACAAGAAAAAATTTGGCGTCTATGTTAAAAACGATAAAGGTAATGTTGTAATGGTAAAATTTGGCGACCCAAATATGGAAATCAAAAGAGATGATCCAGAGCGTCGTAAATCTTTTAGAGCTCGCCATCAGTGCGACACAAATCCAGGACCTAAATACAAAGCTAGATACTGGTCTTGCAGACAATGGGAGTCTGGTAGAAAAGTTGAAGCAGAGCTAGAGTCAGATGCAAGTTTGCTAGAAATTTATCCAGACTTAGCAACTGTTGAAATAGTTGAAGATATGGATTGATTTTTTCTCCTAACGAATTACTATCGTTAGATGGATTTATCAAGAGTTACATATTTATCACTTAACCTAAACCATTCTGATAAAAAGTATCAAGATATTGATTCTATTATTAGATTAGGCAACAATAGTTCAAAAGGTTTAAATTTTGGCAAAAAAATTATTTATACCTATAAAGAGCCAACTATAGATCCAGGTGATTTCGAAATTAAAATAGTAGATGAAGTTGCTTATGGAGATTTTACAAATTTTGTTTTAAATTTTTACGCTGAGTGTTTTGATACTGATTTTATGATTAACTTTCATTGCGATGGTTTTATACAAAACCCAAACGCTTGGCAAGATAGTTTTTTAAATTATGATTACATAGGCGCTCCGGTAATACCACCAGCTAATCCTAATTTTGCATTTATAGGTAACGGTGGTTTTTCTTTAAGAAGTAAAAAGCTTTGTGAAAAAGTAAAAGAATTATATAATTCAAAATATAGACCGAGTTTCATAAAAGCTAACGATGGATCTCAAGTTCCAACAAGTATAGAGGGCCATAAAGAATACGAACATGAAGATCTTTATATAGGTTTTATTTGTAAAGATATTTTAGAAGAATATGGTTTTAAGTTTCCAACAATGGAAATTGCTGGACAGTTTGCTATAGAACATTTTCATCTATCAAATAAAGGTCACATTAGCACAGACTTTAGTATTATGACAGATTGTTTTGGTTTTCATGAAATAGAATCATTACATCAAGGTAATCCACAAGTAAGACAGTTTAGAGAAGCTATTCAAAATAAATTAGCTAATGATAATTAAAAAAATTTTAATTTTAGGTTCTACCAGACTTACAGAACAAGTCGTTAGAGTTTTGTATAATAAATATGAGTTGGTTGGATTTGTTCCAAGTAAAAACCCAACAATAGAAGGTGTCATAGACTTACCAGAAGTAAGTATTAATCACGAATGCGATATCAAATTATCAATTCAATACGACAAAATGGTCAGAGACACACGTAACGCATTTAACATTCATACAGGTTTACTACCAAACTATGGAGGCACAAATATATTAGACTACACATTAAAAAACAAAGAGTATGAACAAGGCATGACATTTCATAAAATGACAGAAAAACTAGATTACGGCCCAATCATATCTAAAATAAGTTATCCCGTTTTAAAAGGAGACAGGACGATAGATTTATACAAAAGGCTTTTTTCTATAATACCAAGTTTTGCATTATCTAGTTTAAAATTATTAGAAAATTTAGACTATCAAGATATAATACAATGCAACCAACAAGAACCTAAAATTTATAAAAGGGGTGAATTTGAACTAAACCAAGAAATGAAGGATTTGAAAAATGATAGAAATTGAAGATTTAAACTATGTAGCTAGTAAAATAAATTTAGATAAATTTAAAAACAAAACAGTTTTACTTATCGGATCTAATGGATTTTTGGGTAATTGGTTTAAGTCTGTTTTTGAACATTTAGATATAAACTTTCTTGGTTACGACATATCTGAAGGTAAAAATATATGTGATCCTATTGATTTGCCTAGATTTGATTATGTAATCAATTGTGCTGGTATAGCTAGTCCAGAAAAATATATGCAAATGCCAGTTGAAACTATGGACGTATCCTACATAGGAACTAAAAATGTTTTAGATTATTGCGTAAAACATTCTGTTGAATCAGTTTTGATGTTTAGCTCTAGCGAAGTTTATGGAACACCAGATCCAAACAGCATACCAACAAAAGAAGATTATATAGGAACAATACCAACAAGAAGTAGTAGAAGTTGTTATGATATTGGCAAACAAGTTTTAGAAACTTTAACTTATATATATTTTAATAAATACAAAACCCCAATCAAAGTTGCTAGACCTTTTAATTTTTATGGCCCTTATATGGGTATTAATGATAATAGAGTTTTATCCAACTGGATGAGAAATTATTTAAACGGGCAGAATATTGTTGTTTATGGTGACGGTAAACAAACAAGAACTTTTTGTTATGCCGCTGATGGAATAGCTATGCTTTTAGGTGTTTTAATAAACGGTAAAGATGGAGAGATATACAATGTAGGTAATCCTACTCCAGAATTAAGTGTTAAAGAATTAGCTGAAATATTTTGTTCTATATTAGATTATGAAGATAAATTTGTTACCCAAAGTTATCCTTCAGATTATCCAGCAGAAGAACCTTTAAGAAGATGCGCTAATGTTGATAAAGTAGTCAAACACACAGGTATACAACCTGGCACAAGCTTACAGACAGGTTTACTTAAAATGTTGGAATATTATAAAAAACAATATAACAAATGATTCCACTAATGAAAATACACACGCCATCTAAAATTGGCGAAGAGTTGCAAAAAGTTTGGGATTCTGGTTTTGTTACAGAGGGAGAATATTCAGATAAGTTTGAAAAACAGTTTTCTGAATACATAGGTAATCCAAATACATGTCTAGTTAATTCTTGTACAAGTGCTCTAGCTTTAGCCTCTAGAGTTATAGGAATTAAACCTGGTGATGAAGTTATCACTACAGCTATGACATGTATGGCCACAAACGAACCTTTTTATAACGATGGCGCTAAATTAGTATTTGCAGATATAGATCCTACAACAGGAAATATTTCAGCAAGAGATATAGAACACAGAATTACAAAAAACACAAAAGCAATTTTAGTTGTACATTGGGGAGGTCAACCTGCAGATTTAGAAGAAATTAATGAAATCGCTAAACGGCACAATATAAAAGTTGTTGAAGATGCGGCTCATGCAGTTCGTTCTTTCTACAAAGGTATTAGAATAGGAAATACTAGCGACTTTGTTTGTTTTTCTTTTCAAGCTGTTAAACATTTATGCACAGGCGATGGCGGAGCTATTGCTTGTAAATCTAAAGAGGACGCAGAAAGAATAAGAAAAATAAGATGGTTTGGTTTAGATAGAAAATTTAAAGGGCCTTCACGATGGGAGCAAGATATTACAGAGTCTGGCTTTAAATACCATATGAATAATGTCAATGCATCTATAGGTTTATTACAAATGCCTTACCTGGATAACTTAATCGATGCGCACATAAAAAATTCAGACTTTTTGTATAAAAAAATTAGAAATCCAAAGATCACTAACTTAGTCAGAAAAGATGATAGAGTTTCTTGTTGTTGGTTACATTCTATTTTAGTAGAAGATAGAGATGAATTTAGAAAATATATGAAATCTAAAAACATTCACGTTGATGTAGCTCACGTTAGTAATCTAAAATATACAGTTTTTAAAAAATTTAATAAAGAAACGCTACATGGACTAGAATTTTTCGATGAAAAACTTATTAATATTCCGTGTGGTTGGTGGTTGTCAGAAGACGACTTAAACTATATAGTAGAAACAATAAATAATTATGGGTAAAAAAGCAATAGTAACAGGTGTAACAGGTCAAGTCGGTTCTTATATGGCCGAGTTTTTATTAAAGTATACAGATGTGGAAGTATATGGTGCTATTCGCAGATTAAGCGTTCCAAACCATAAACACATCAAGCATTTAAAACTAGACCCTAGGTTTCATTTAATTGAAATGGATTTAGGTGACGAGCATAGTATTAATGCTTGTATTGAAGAAATTAAACCAGATTACTTTATGAACTTTGCCGCAAATTCTTTTGTTGGTTTAAGTTGGAAAATGCCAGTCAATCATTTCCAAAACAACACAATGGGAGTTTTACATCAATTAGAAGCAATTAGAAAACACTGTCCCAAATGCCGTTACTATAACGCAGGTTCTTCAGAAGAGTTTGGTGATGTTATTTATAGCCCACAAGACCTTAAACATCCATCTAGACCTCGTAGCCCTTATGGAGCATCCAAAGTAGCCGCAAGACAAATTGTCAAAGTATGGCGTGACTCTTATAATCTATTCGCTATCCAAGGTTACTTGTTTAATCACGAATCAGAACGTCGTGGTGAAGAGTTTGTTACAAGAAAAATTACAATGAATGTAGCAAGAATCAAAAAAGAACTTGCAGAGGGTAAAAAACCAGAATATTTTGAACTTGGTAATTTAGAAGCTAAAAGAGATTGGAGTCATTCAGAAGATTTTGTTAGAGCTGTTTGGTTAATGTTAAAACAAGATAAGCCAAAAGATTATTTATTGGCGTCTGGAGAAACGCATTCAGTAAAAGAGTTTGTGGAAAAATCTTTTGAGTACGCAGACATCGCTGTCAGATGGCACGAAGAAGATAATCCAATGGATACTAAACTAATTCACGAAGATACTGGAGCTATATTGTTAAAAATTAATAAAGATTTTTATAGACCAGCAGAAGTAGAACTTCTACTAGGCGACCCATCAGAAGCACAAAAAGACTTAAATTGGGAAAAAAGTGTTGACTTTTCTACATTAGTTCGTAGGATGGTTGATAATGACATTAAAGAATCGTAAAGAAATATTAGCTAGACTAATAGAAATACCAGATAAAGGTAAAAGAGCCTTTTGGTCTAGAGAAATGATGTTCTTAAAAAAACTAGAACAAAGGTATTCTTTAGAATTTTTACAAATTGTTACTTTCCCCAAGAAATATGATAGCCTTGCATACCTAGTATCTGACGCTCTCAAAGAGACAATGGATAGAAAATGGAAGAATTTTAACTTTAAAGTTGACTTTTCAAAATATATTGTCTATGATATGGGCGAAAAATGTGGAAAAGATTACGAATCCATATATAATAAGCCGAAAAGTACAAAAGATTTATTAAAATGAGTGATATAGATTCAGAAATATTAGATAAGTTTCTCAAAGCAAAGAAGGACGATCATTACAACTTTGAGAAATCAATAGATTACAAAGCGTCAAGCGGCTCCTTACAGCTTGATTTAAACCTAAATGGTGGATTTGGCCCAGGATTACATAGATTTGTGGGTATGAATGAAGGCGGTAAGACCAGTGCCGCTTTGGAAGTTATGAAGAATATGCTTAATACACAGAAGAAAGCTAAAGGTTTTTACATTAAGGCCGAAGGTCGCCTTTCTAATGAAATGGTGGCTAGATCTGGTGTTAAGTTTGTATATGATGCAAAAGAGTGGAAAACGGGTACTTGTTTCGTCTTTGAAAGCAATATTTATGAGGTTGTTGTTGATGCAATTAAGACTTTAGTAGAGCAAAATGAAGACGAACATCAGTATTGTTTCATTCTAGATTCTGTAGATGGTTTAATATCTAAACAAGATATTGATAAATCTTTTTATGACTCTAATAAAGTTGCAGGTGGAGCTGTAATCGCAGCTAATTTTATGAAGAGAATGTCCATATCTCTTGCAAAAAGGGGTCATATGGCCATTTTCATCAGTCAAGTAAGGGCAGACATCAAACTAGACCCATACACAAAAGCTCCTATACGTCAGACGTCAGCAACGGGTGGTAATGCATTATTGCACTTTGCCAATTACATCATGGAGTTTGAGCCAAGGTTTAAATCAGACTTAATTTTACAAAATCCATCAATAAAACAACCAGACCCAAAAACAAATCCAATTATTGGACATTGGGCAAAGGTTACTATCAAAAAATCACCAAATGAAAAGACCAATAATACTATTTCATATCCAATCAGATATGGTAGAGTTGGCGGAAAATCAGTTTGGGTAGAGAAAGAATTAGTAGATTTGCTTTATATGTGGGAATTTGTTACCAAAAAAGGTGCTTGGATCACAATTGAAGAAGAATTTAGAGAATTGGTAGAGGAATCCGCTCCAGATCTACCAGAAAAGATACAAGGAGAGGCTAATTTATTTAAATTAATTGAAGATAATGAAGCTTTGTGCGCCTTCTTGATAGATTATTTCAAAACAAATATAGCCGAACTAGTGTAAAGGCTACCTAGCCCTCAGTAGGGGTTGATTTAAGTTATGGAAATACTAAAAAATAATAAAATTAAAGTAGGACTTGTTGTCGCAGCTGTTGCGGCTTTCTTCCTTTTTGGAGGTAAAGCAGAAGCTCAAGACCTAGAACAAACGGTAAAGTCATGGGACATTGACGTTGAAGTAGGTAACTACGAAAAACGTATCGATGGAGGACTTTACGGATCTGCAGATGTAGAATATGTAAAAGCATCTTCAGAACTAGGAGTAATTGGTGGCTTATCACTTGTTGGTTCAATCGAGCAAGTAAAAGCTGATGAAGAAGAGTTGTATGGTACAATTGGTACTGTTCTTTCTACTTTTATCGGAGATATCGCTACAGAGGTTTTAGTTACTTCTATTGATGGTAATAATGCTTATGAACTAATCAGTTCTTACGGTGTTAATCTTTTTGGTATTGATTCAATCGTTTCTGTGACAACAGAAGAAGGTGGTCAATATACAGCAGATATCGCAGTAGGTACAGATCTAGATCTTACTGAGCATTTTTCAATTGGCGTTGGAGTAGAATACGGTCAATCATTTGAGTATGATACAGACTATACTTATACTTTAGCTACAATTGGTGTTCAAACAACATTAGATCACCTAACAGTGTTCGCTAATTTAAATTATCTAAACAATGATTTAAATACAGCTCAAGGCACTAATGGAGAGTGGGAATCAACCTCTGACTTTGGGGTCGCTCTCAACTTTTAACTTGAAAATTAAGAAGCCCTCTCTATTATAGGAGAGGGCTTTTTTTATGAACTTTATAACTCTTTACGGAAAAGAAAAACCAGTTAGAAATCCACACAGATACAAAATCAAGTGGAATGGTAAGTGCAGGAGTAAATTTCAACGTACAGTAAGGTCTTATTTGTACAAACATTGGCGCTATGATGCCGTATATGAGGAGTTTAAGGTCGCAGGTACACAACTTACCTTAGATTTCTACAATCACACTAAAAAGATAGCCATAGAGGTGCAAGGGGCGCAACACCTTAAGTTTGTAAAACATTTTCACAAAACCAGAGCTAATTTTGTACGCCAAATACGAAGAGACAATAAAAAAATGGAGTTTTGTGAGCTAAACGACATAGAATTAATTGAAATATACCCAGATGATGAATTATCAGAAGAATATTTTGAAAAGCTTTTGGGGTAAGTGTAAATATATAAAATGAGTGAGGCTAAATTTAACGATTTTAAGATTCCAGAAAAAATATTAGAGCAATTATATGAGTTATCTGGAGGTTCAGAGGC
>Ga0129351_1000229_pt1 | contig 20439 bp, 28 predicted proteins | sample CPBDNA_8_FD_94423 | JGI IMG/M metagenome (GOLD analysis project Ga0129351, IMG submission 94423) | Freshwater to marine salinity gradient microbial communities from Chesapeake Bay, USA - CPBay_Sum_27_0.2_DNA | ecosystem: Environmental > Aquatic > Marine > Coastal | place: USA: Chesapeake Bay... | reverse complement strand
TGGGCGGTTTTGTATTTGAATCGGTGATCGGTGCGCTTGTATTCCTTCCATTCGTTCCATGCACTTTCGAAGGTGTCGGTTTGGAAGGGTAAAACAACCTCGCGCGCCTGCGCGCTTTTATTAAGTGTTTTATTCTCTGTTTTATTATATGTTTTATTATGTGCTGAATTCTGCGCACTCGTTTGCGTAGATTTACGCGCTCGTTTGCGTGGATTTGCGCACTCGTCTGCGCGGATTTGCGCACTCGTTTGCGCAGATTTACGCAGTCGCCTGTTGTACCTGTCGCCTTCGCGGATCAAAAAACCGGCGTTGCAAAGCTTGGAAATGTATCCGCGTGCGGTCGCTTCTGATACGTTCAGCAGATCGGCAAAATGCGCGTTGCTCGCAAAGCATTCTTTGCCCTGCGCTTCGAAGTTCAGAACCTCGGCCAGCAGCACCCGTTCGTTGGGGTGCAGCTCGCCAAGATTCCAAATGTCGATTGGTATGCTCACGTACTTGCGATTCATCCACGCAATGATTCCAAGTATCTTAACTGCATACGTTTCGTTTTCCTCATATACGGCCAAACGCATTGACACAACGCTTTAGCTGCTTTTTTATCCAAATGGTTACTGCGACCATTTGCAAATTCTAAGGCCCAATGAATTGCGTTTGCTTTTCCGCTATCACAATCCAAAAAATAACCAATGTCGTCCTTCTGTGATTGTTCAAATTCTTCCCATTGGATAGTCCACAATTCTGCATTCCAACGTATGCTATATATTTTTGGTCGCCACATTTGTTTTTGGTTTGGTTTACTGTTTCGCTCTGTTTTCATTAATCTGTTCCATGCTTTCCGCAACCGCGTCGAATAGGTCGAGCGGGTTAACGTCTTTGCGCTGGACGAATTTGGCGCTGTGCCTTAAGATGCCGCACGGGTTTACGTAGATGTAGTTTTCGACGGTGCGCCGGCTCACGTCCATCACTTCGGCGGCTTCATCGAGGTTGTCAAAGTGATGTTTCAGAAACTCTTTCAGGTTCATAATAGAAGTTGCATTCATACTTAATTTTTTTTTGGTACAGATCGCGGCAGTAACGTTGGCAGCTTTTAAGGTTTTCAAATCGTACCTGCGTTTTGTGTTCGGGCAGCTTTACCACCCATCGCACCTTAGAACGGGAATCCATCGTCTTTTGCCAGTTTTTCGATTGCCGCCGCTTGTTGCTTCATCTCTTTCGTTTCGGTCAGTATCTCGTACTTCCATACGGTCAAGCTAATAAAGGCGCGCCAGCCTTTTTCACCGCCGTCCCATTCGCGGCCGCGCACGTTGCAACGCATCTTTACTTGCATTCCGGGCGTCAGCGTACCGGCTTCGTCGGCCATGTCTTTAATGAACTCGACCGGAAAAATATCCTTGTATTCGCCGTCGGGCACTTCTACGTGAACTTCGCATTTGCGAAAGCCGCTTGCAAATTCTTGCGGCTGGTTGATTCGGCGTACCACGCCTTCAATTATTAATTCCATATCAGTAAATTTTGGAAAGGTTTACATTCAAATTTTCAACGCCTATTGCTTTTCCAGCGTCGCGCATCGCTCTTAATAAATCAACCGAACTGCCAACACGCCAAGGCTTACGCAATACGTGAGGCAGTACCCATTGATCCGTATGCCAACCGGCTTTTAAATAATAAAATTCGTTTGGCCCGTAATCAATGCTGCCATCTTCGCAAGCAATCCAAGGCCCGTAAAATGATACTGCTTTGTTTCCGTCTTGGCGATTTTTGTTCAAGGCATCAACAACACTTTGTTTTGCGGAATTAATTGTGTCCCACATATTACCAATTTGCTCACCGCTTTGCCATATAAAACCGTTGCTTGTGTCGCTGTTTTCAGATTCAGCAACTTCGTGAATTTTTAAGAACAAAGCGTTCAACTCTTTTGGTGTTTTTGGTGTTTTAAACTCCATGTTTTTTATAGGATTTAGTGAATTCTGTTTGCGACCAATTCGGCAGGTCAATCGCCCGCAATTGGTTTAATTGTAGTCGTTCGAATATCTCGCGCCAACGGTGCGGCGTGGGATCGGTTTCTATTATTTCGTCCGTTAAACCTTCGTCGTCGTCCTTCATCGTGGACGTACTGAGCAGGTGCAGCGCGTAATCCCGCAGGTTGTCCTGCTGCGCCTCCTGGTCGGCTTCTACGGCGTCGAAAAATTCGTCAAGATTCATAGGCTTCAATTGCTTTAAATATTTGCAATGCTATCTGTGGTACTATTGCGTTTCCGTAGGCTTTGATTGATTCTCTTCTCCACTTTGGAAAGGTGATACCGTCCAGTTTTTTGGGAAGCCCATCATCTCCTCCACAAACAGGGGGGACAGTTGGGAACGCGTCCCAAGTTCTCCGTTCACCACGCTCGGCAGGTCGCTGTCGCCCTTCCAATTTTCTGTCGGCCATCGATTCTGATGGTCGCTCGCTACCGGTGTCGGGAGCATATACGCTTCCCAACTTTTGGGATTTACGTACTCCCTCAAATTGCTCGGGGACTTCCTGCCCTTTCTCGCTCCGTTGGCTATTCGTTCCATCGCTTTGCCCTCCTTCGGTGGAAGGCTGTCCATTGTGTTTGGTGTCGGGAGCATTCCGTGAATTTGTGTCGCTAAATTCGGGACAGTCGTTCCGTTGTCGTACTTCTCCATTCGTGCCTTGAATTTCTCCGTATCCATTACTTCTTTCCTTGTCGTTGGCGTGAGCAACAAACCAAACTCGGTCGCGGCGGTGGGGAGCGTTGACGGCGCAAGCTGGAAGAATAAACGGTTGTACGGAGTACCCACAAGCTTCCAAGTCAGCGCACACCTCCTCGAAAACCAGCCCTCCGTTCCAATTAACAAGCCCGCGAACGTTCTCTCCCACGATCCAACGGGGCGAACACTCTCGAATAACTCTAAGCATCTCCGGCCACAAATGGCGTTCGTCTTCCTTTCCTTTTCGTTTTCCTGCGGTGCTGTAAGGTTGGCAGGGGAATCCTCCTGTAAGTATGTCAATTCGTCCAGCGTAAGTTGCCGCGTTAAATTCTTTGATGTTTCCATATTGTTTGGCGTTTGGAAAGTGGTGCTTTAGAACTTTGCGCGGGAACTCTTCCCACTCGCAATTGAACAGGTTCTCCCATCCCATCCATTCGGCGGCGAGGTCAAAGCCTCCGATTCCGGAAAATAGGCTTCCGTGTTTCATTCTACCTCGTCTTCGCCGTAAACGTTATGTTGGTAAAAGCCGGCAAGCTTCAAAACCGCCCTGGACAACGCCCGCTTTTCGGCCATCGCAATCGGGTACGCATTCCGGTTGTTGCCTTTGCTTACCTCGCCATACGTTTCTACCTGCCCAATTTCGCATTTTGCGTGCGCTTTAATGCAATATCTCCCCTCTGAGGGGTCAGACCATTCCGGCACTATTTCGAAGCGCACCACGGCCTTTATTTTGGCTTGTACGTGTTCAACGCCTCGGCGGGTCATAATCACAAAGCCGCGTTGGTCTTTGTGGAAGTGATCGGCGCGCATATCGTATTTGTCCGATAACGCTTTCAGTTCGTCAATTGCGCTCATGATTTTTCTATTGTAAAGTCAGCATGTTCCAAACATTCAGAGCACAATTCCCAATCGCCATATCTAGGTGCTCCGCAGCACGTGCTTAGTTCGTCTTTCATCGGTTCTTGGTGTATGCCGCAATCAGGTCGGTTTTAAATTGTTCCATCAATCGTTTAAACCGGCGTTCCTCGGCCAGTTCTTGTTGCCAAGCATTGAAGTCGCTTGTTGGCTTTACGTGTACGCTGCTGCGTACGCAAATTGGTTTGCTCATGTTACTTGTCGTTTAGTTGTTCGTAATCGTGATCGGCGCGCTCGAAAAAATCGTCTTCGTGTTCTTCGTCGTCGCTGGGGTAGTCGTACCCTTCGCGCCATAGGTTTTGTTGTCTCATGCGGCAACATTACGAAAGCTTTTTCGTTTACGCAACAATTTGCGCACAAAAAAAGGGGCTACCCCGTTGGATAAACCCCTTTTCGCTGCTGAAACAAAAACAAACCTGTAACTTCTAATGTCTACACGGCTGCAATTTAGTCATTTTTTCGCGCTTCTCGACGTTCCTTTCGCCGGTCGGCTACAATGGCGTTTATAAGCGTGTCAAGCCAGCCGAATACCTTGTTATCTGCCTCGGTCGGTGTAAGGTTTACAATAACCTTTATAAAGGCCATAAGCGCCAAAGCAATCTCGGCCCAGTACGTTTGGATCAGTTCTCCCATGTTTAAGAATTTGAACGCAAGTTACAAAGGCATCAAACAATTAATAGCGGTATGCCCGCCCAACACTACGCCGCAGCCTATGGCCTGCTTTTTAAAGTGCTTGGCGTATGCCGCCGCATAGCTGTCGCGATCAATGCCGCAGCCTACCTGCATGCCGAAAATCTTAAAGTTGTTCCCTACCATCCATTCGCAATAAGCTTGCGTGTGAATATGTCCCTGCACCGTGCTTTGCATATCGTTTTTTGCCTTGTTGCGTGCCGTGCCGCCTTCCCCGTGAACGTATTGCACCCCGTCGTATTCTTTGCGGTCGCACCAATGCCAGCTTGTGCCCAATACTTCGTTGTAGTCCTTTATCCATTCCTTGGGCACGGATGAGCTGAACGCCTTGCGCATTATTAGTCGGTCATGGTTGCCTATGATTACGTCGGCGACCGGAAACGCGTCTGCCCATTTCGCAACGTGCTTTATGGCTTCGTTGAGTTCGTACGATCCGCCAAGCGCATTTGGGTCGGTTTCGTGGTAACTGCTGTAATGGTTATCGAGGATGTCGCCAATGAAAACAACGTGATTGCAGTTAAAGTTTTCGTACTGCTCAACGCAAAATTCGAAATACCCGTCGAGTTCGAACGGGCAATGCAAATCACCCACGACCAAGATGCGCCGTTCGTTCGCCCGGATGAAGTCCAAGGCTTTGACTTGCTGCGCGCTTAATCTTGGCCGGTGTGGTTTAATCATAAAGCCAAATTACATCCTCGTCATGGCTGGCATCGTACGAATTGTCGACGTGAATAAACGTCTTTGCGATGCCTATGCGGTTGAAACCGACTTCTAAGAGCGCGCCCAATATGTAGCAACGGTTGCGGCTGTCTACGCAATGAATATCGGCCGCGCAACCCATTGTATGGGCGCTGTTCGGCTTGCCGCCTACTTTCTTGTTGTGTTCTTTGGTACGGTAGCCGCTGTTTATTTTAAACGGTACGCCGGCTAAGTGCCGGGCGCGGTCGAGCATCTGCAAAAAATCTTCGTCCATCATGTGTTCGCCGCTGCCGATTGCGTCGGGGCTGTCGAACTCATGGTAGTTGAAGTATCTCAAAACAATAGAATCGAAAGGGCGGCAATTGCTATAATGAGGTCGGCAATGTCGGCGCGGCCATACTCGCGCGCCTTGTAAATCATGTTTGCAAACACCGTAGCCAAGATAACGTAAATCATTTTTGCATTTTGGTGATCATGATTTCGAGCCGGTGAACGCTTTCCAACAACTCTTTGGCGACGTTTTTAAACTCATTGTTTTCAAGTTCCAATTGTATCACGCGGCTTTTCAATCGTGCGACCGTGCTGTTGAGGTTCACCCAAACGCCCACAATGCCAGCAATTACGGGTAACAAAGCCAGCATAATTTCATACATCATTTTTCTTTCTTTTGGATTATAAACCAGTTCGAGCCGTCGCACAAGATAGTGATTCCATCATAGGCCCTGTTGAAATCGTAAGTGCCTGCGCCGTCAATGGTTGCGCTTGTATCGACCGTTGCCGGGCGCAATCGAACGTACGTGTTTGCGCTTATTGTGCTGTCAGAATGAAAAGCAATTAAACGGCCTTCGCTCTCGCTTACTGGCGGTAACAAAATACCGCTGCTGCCATTCGGCCCAGTCCACGTGTTCATAACGTGGCTTGTGTTGTCGCCTATTGTTGTGGTTAGCGTGTCGCGGTTGGTGATCGTCAGCAACTCGCAAAACGTAGCCAAGGCGCCGCGCTTTAATTCGCTGATGCGCTCGTAAATGTCTGCCGTTACGTTCATAAGTTGAAGTTAAATAAATTCGGGTCAACGCTTCCGTTGTCATTATTTACGGCCAATTCTGACGACGTTACGTTCGTATCGTCAAAGTTTAGCAACCACCGCTGCACGTCGCTTTCGCGGCTGTTCATTACGACATTAAATTCGAACGGCGCAAAATACTGCGTGCCTTCCTTTATCGTTTGCCACAGCTCAAAGCGACGGCCATATAACCGGCCTTTGCGTATCTGCGTGGGGAATTGCCCTAACGCCATAGCTTCGGCAACGCCTAAACGGTGCAAGCTTACCGCCGTACTTGTTTGGCTGCTGGTGTACGTATTGCCGTAACCCGTTAAGCTGAAATTTCCGTACGGGATTGGATACGCCGAACCTAAAATAGTGCCTTCAGGATCGCCGTGCAGTACCTTCCCTTGGTTAATCTCTACGCGGTTGTCGTCGCTGGTTTCCGCTTCGAATAGAATTTCATCGCCAAGTAAACCTTGGTCGCCGGTCAGCTGTATGCCGCTGCTCAAAAAAAGGTAGTCGCCTACGTAGTTGCTTGTTATGTCCGTGCCGAGCGCGCTAATTATGCGCAGCTGTATTGTTACATCTAATCCGACTTGTTGCGAAGGCAGGTCATCCGTTGCAACCGACCAAGGCAAACCGGCGTTAAATCCGTCGCTTTGGTTAAACTGTGCAATGCTCAAAACGTACTCGCCAGCAGTCGAACCCCAACCCGTGTTAGTGAAATAAAGCGTGCCGCATTTTATGGTAAGCTGCAACTGCAAAAAGGCGTTATTGATTGGGACGTTTGAAACGCTTGCGGGATCAAGTGCTATTTGGCAACCGCCGCTAATGGAAAAGGCAAGGCCGGAAATGTACGTGCGGTCGGTGTCGTTGTATACGATGTTGTCGCCCGTCGTTATGGCTTGGCTGTACTGTGTAACGGCGAGTTGATTGCCAAAGTAATCACGGGTTCGGCGCACGCGCTTTAATGGCGGCAAGTATGTAATGATGCCGCCGGCCATCTTAACAAAATCCGCGTCCGTTTCGTTTACGTAACCGTTTTGCAATTCTGCTGTTTCGCCCGTAGTCAAAGCGGCGGCCGTGCCGCTCTTATCTACTTGTACTACGTCAGTCGTCCAATCGTCCGAATCGGCTGCACGCAAGTAACAATTGACCGGCATGAACCACCAATAGCCGTTGGCCTGAAAAACGCGCGCGTTCAAGCTGCGCGCAATGCTTTCTAAAATCTCGTAACTGTTATAACCTCGCGAGCCTTCGTAAATCTCGTTGTCGTCAAAAATGAACGGGTTGTCTAACTGCACGTCATCCAGCCAGTCCGTGCCCGTGTAGCCGTTCATCTCTACGTCATTTACGTACCTGAAAAAACCGTCGGTAGCGCCCCACAAATTTTCGGTGCGCATTTGGTTCAGGATCTGCACCATGTGTTCAACGGGCGTGCGAATCTCGTTTGCGCCGCTGCCGTCCGTTTGGTCAAACAAAAGCCGTTGCAAATTGCCGAGGTCGTCCGTGGCCGTCATGCGTACAGGGTTCGGTGCTGGCGCGTCGTCTTGTTCTACCTGCTCGGCGGCAAGGATGCCGGCCCAGTACAAACTGTTCACGTTGTCGGGGTCTTTGCGTACTTCGACTTGCATACGCCCTTCCTCGGCGGCTGGCAAAACGCTATTTAAAAACGTGTCAAACGTGCCGCCGGCATTTAAAACGGTAAATTCTACGCTGCTGCCAATTATTGGTTGGTGGCGGTCTTCGTTATTGCCGGAATACGTAAGCGCAAAACCTTCCGCGCCTAACGTAACTTCGGTTGCGCTGCCGTTGTAACTGGTGTCGTGCAGGTTTATGCGCCAAACATCGCCAACCTCGTCTTGAAATTCTCCGTAGAAACGTATCGTAGCCATTAAAATCCTCTTACGCGGTTTCGGTCAATTGCACTGTATTCGCTGCTCAACAAAATGTCGCGCCCTGACAAACGGCCGGTAACTTGTACCGCCTGCCCGCCGATCATGCTGCGCAACTTGTCGAGTGGCGCGATTACTTCCGGGTTCGTCTTTGCGCCGGGGTATTCACCTACAAGGCCAAGCGTCGGGCCGCTTACTATGCCGCCATCGGCAAAAGCGTTAATACCGCCTAAAAAGCCTTCGAGCATCGAAAGACCGGCAACAATAAATGCAGGCGTTGCAAGTCCACCGCTTAACAAGTTAGCCGCGTTTGCCGGACTTGTTGCGTTTGCAATTACGTTTGCTTTTGCCATTTGAATCACTGCGCGAATGGCTTGCAAGGCTAAACCTTTCAGGGCTTGCGCCGCTGTTTTCTCGCCGCTTACTACGTCGGCAACTGCCCCACCGAAGGCCATGCCGAAAGCGTTGCTAACCTCGGCCGCTCGCATCATAGAATTAGTTGCGGCCTCTTTCAGCTTGGCAAAATTTTCAATCATTGCATCTGTGCCGTCGTCTATGCTTTCTTCGATGTCTTCAAATTCTTCTAACACCAAATCCGCGCCGCCTTGACCAAAAAACGCCGTTCCTAAATCGAAATCATTATCTACAAGTTCGTCGGCTTGCGTGCCAAGCTTCGCGAGTTCCTGTTGCAACTTGTACGCTTCGGCCGATGCCTTTACCATTTCGAGCGTCAGCACATTAGTTGCGCCCGCTGCGCCGTTTGTGCTTTCTGCGTTGCTGTTCAACTGCTCGTTGACGTTGGTCAACATTGCGTTCATCTCGTCCAGCTCGGCCGTTGCTGCCGCGTATGCTGCTGCGGATTCTTTCGCTTCCTTTATCGCCTTACCGCCGTAATTTTGGTCAACCAATGCTTGCTTGGCGTCGCGCTCCTTTTCCAGTTCTTCGACCAACTTTTCTTGGTCTTCAATCTGCTTTTCAATATTGCGCTTTTGCTCTTCAAGGCCTAAACCCTTGTTTGCTTCTGCAAGCTTATCGACCGCGCTTACCGCGTCCTTCGTTTCATCCGTTAGCATTATGATTGCGCCAACGAGAACGGTAAGCCCAGCGGCAACAAGGCCAAACGGGTTTGCAAGCATTGTAGTGTTGAGCAAAGCGAAGGCCGTGCGCGCCATCTTTATACCGCTTACGAGGTTGGGTAAAATAATTAGCACCGGGCCAATCGCCGCAGCAACGCCGGCAATGGCAAGCGCCAAAGTTTTTGTGCCGTCGCTCGTTCCTTGCAAAAACTGCACAAACGATTTCAAGCGGTCCACGATCGGGCGCAGGTACTGCACCAAAAGGCGGCCAATTTCTTCTTGCAAATCACCAAACGAATTAGCGAGCTGCGTGAACCCGCCGTCGGCTTCGGCTGCTGCTTCGGCACTGCCGCCGTATTGCTTGTTTAATTCGTCAAGTATCAGTGTTTGCGCTTCGGCAAGGTTGCCCGTTTCCGTTAGGCTCTTTATTACCGCTTTTTGGTCTTCGCTAAACTGGATACCCGAACGGCTTAACGCGCTCAGGTTTGCAACTGGATCGTTTAATGCTTTGCCTAGCTGAATACTTGCGCCCTTTAAATCGCCATCTAATCGCGTAGCCAAATCCAAGGCCGCTTGTTGCGTACGTGCGAAATTTTGGCCGCTGATATTCGTAAACGTCAAAAGCTGCGCCGTCGCATCCTTTAAAATAACTTCATCGCCAAACAGCGTTTTGTTCTGCAAGTCGCTGGCCATCTTTTGCAGCTCCTGCGAAGTAAAGCCGACTTGACCAGCCGTAGATTTTAAACCGGCTTCGACCTGTGCAATCGCTTTATTTTGTTCGCGGAATGCCTGCACGCTGGTCGCGCCCATAATGGCAAGTGGCGCGGTAACTCCTACCGTAAGGTTGCGCCCTAGGTTTTGGATTTCGCGCGTGTTCTTCGCGATGCTTTTGCGCGCGTCGCCGAGGTTTTTGTTGAGCTGCGAAGTATCCGCGCCAACCCGTAAAATTAAATCGCCTAGTTTCGCCATGTCATTGTGCTAATGAACGCAAGATACTAAACCCGTCGGCGGCCTTTTCTTTCTTCTCCCAAGGAAACGTAGCAAGGTCTTTTGGTGTGATCCGTTTCTTTACGTGTGGATTTACCACGATGGCAGCCAGCCAGCGCGTGCGCTCCCATTCCGCCTTTTCGCGTTCTTCGATTTGTTTGTAGTGCCCGCGCATGGCGTTACCAAATTCCGAGAACGTCAGATCGTAAAGCAAAACGGGGTTAAGCCGCAATTGGCCTAACCCCATTTCCTCAATTTCGTCCCAACTCAACGGCTTGCCTTGGCCCTCGTTTTTTTTTGAGTGCCCATGCAGTCGGCAACGGTTTTGCTAAGTGCAGGCAAGTCGGCAATTTCGATTAACCCTAAAAAATCGTCAACGTCCATTTCGAACGCCATGCCTTGCGCCTTGCAACCTTCCTGAACAAAGTAATACACCAGCTCAGGAATTAACGTAACGTCGTTGCTGTCAACCTCGGCAACCTTTTTGCCGGTGTTGTCTTCAAAACGTTTCCAAGCTCGCATAGTAGCGCGCACCGGAAACGTCTTGCCGTCAAGCTTAATTTCAATCATGCAGCAAAGTTATCACGCAATTACTTCGCGTACAACTGTGCCGGTAACTTCGATTGTCATAGAAAAGCCTACGTTGTCTTCCACGCCGGCTGTTTGTTCGAGGCTGGTGATGTAGCCTGCAACGTCGAACTGCTCGTCGCCTGCGTTTGCAGTTGAACCCGAACCCGTGTTCGTGAAGATTACGTACAATTTGTCGCCTGCAATTTGGTGGTCAACCAAAGCATTAAATCCGTTCGTTGCATCCTCAGCAAACAAACCGGAAAGGCTCAGGCTTGCCGACTTAAGGCCGGGCAAAAGCTCGCGCCAACCGCCGCTTGTCTTTGTGGTGATGTCGCGCATGTCCGTGCTCATGGAAATGCTGCATTCTGTTACGTGGTCAACTACTACTTCGCTGTCGTCCGTCGTGCCCAAAAAGACGCGAATGGATGAGCTGTTAATGATGCCTGTTGTTTGGGCCATTATTTCTTAGATTTTTTTGGTTCTGTCTTTTCGGGCTTGTCCAAGTATCCGCCTTTCTTCAACTTTGCTGCGAATTTGTTGGATACATCTACAACCGTACCGGCAGGCCATTTCCAGCCGTCCTTGTTGTATGGTTTTTGGATTGTTACCTTCATGGGTGCAATTTACTGAATTTAAATTTCGTCAATTTCGAACCAACCGTTTTGCACCATGTAATCATGATCCCGCACCGTCGTCGTGCTGGGTATGATGTGTTCAAACGGAAAGCTGTGATTCGTCTGCACGTATGCGCTGAGTTCATACCGCTCGTCGTTGCTGAGTTCAGGAAAGCACGCCACGAGCTTCTCGAGCGTCGCCGCTTCGTGGACGTGGATGAGGTACTCGGTATCGACTTGGAGCGCGTTTTGGATTCCGTCAGGATGCGTGACGATTCCAAAGACGGTTGAAGCCGCTTCGCCTTCTGCCTGAATGAGTACGGGTCGCGAGATGTTGTAGAGTTCTCGCGTGATTTGGTACGCTCTTCGTTCGCTTGTCTGCGTGGCGGTTGGTAGAACTATGATGTACTGCATCAGTAGATGTTGTAGAAGGTGTTGATGTTGTCCTCGATGTTCGCGCGGTTGCTGGATTGGTCGGAGTTGTAAAGAATAATTTCTTGTGATTTATATCCTGCAATACCGCTGTATGGTATTCCAATGCTCCCAACAATTGAAACCGTACCATCCGTAGAAATCAAGTTTTGTTGTCCGCTTAATTTGGTAAAAGCGTCCCCACGAGTGCTAAAAGTTTGGCTTGCGCCATTTTGATAATAAGTTGAAACCGAAAAGGCATTTGATGTTACACCTGTGCTTGTGCTTCCTGACTGGCTCTGCAAAAAATAGGAGCCTGTACTGCCACCAATGTCTGACAGCAAAATGGCTCGCGTGTCTGCGCCGTCGATTGCAATAACAGAAAACGTGTCTAAATCCCCGCTAATACTTAAACCTGTGTTTATTAAATCTCCACTATCAAAATCAACCGCGGGCTTCCCGTTCTCCGTTACCACGCCCGTCGTCCCGTCGTAAATCTTCGGCATATTCGCCGTAGTCGTTTGCGCCGCGTCGTTTGAGTTGGACGACTGGTCATACCAGTAACGAATGAACCCATCGTTTGACCCACAGTGGGCAGCCAAGGCAACCGTGTCAAGTTCACCGCTTCCGTCAAATCCGATGTCTGCGTAACTCGTGCCGTTCCATACGTTAATAGCGTCGCCCGTGTACGCTGTCCTCAATTTGCGCAGCGAATAAGCCGCCGCCGCGCCTGTGTATGTATCAAGCAACAACGTCGCTTCCGCTACCTCCTCCCACGTCATTTTCAAACTAATCGGTACAGTGCCGCCCGTGCGCTCCTTCAGGTAAGCAAGCAAAGCCGCCTTGGCATTTGCGTACGTCGTGTTGTCGGCGATGGCGGTGAACTGCGTCCAATCGCCGCTGGTGTTTGGATCGGCCTGCGCCTTCTCTGCATAGTACAGCTTTCGCCGAATGTCGTAGCCGCTTTGCGCCGTGTCCGTCTGCGCGTCTTCGTGCAAACCGTCGCCGTCAGCCTGTGCCGTATAGTACAGTTCTACCGTTTCCGTAGCGCCGTCCAGCAGCGTTTCCGCCTCGCTTGCATAGCGGTTATGGTAGTATACCGCATCACTCGGCAACTCGGCTGCACTAATATCCCACGACGCGCCGTTGTACTGGATAAGCGAACCAACGCCTGCACCCGTCGTGTTTACGTCGGTAAGGTCGCCAAGCGTTGAAGCGCCTGCAGTACCTCGCTGCCAGAAACCACTGCTGTAAACCAATGCTTCACCTGCTTGTGGCGCGCCTACAATCTTTACGTCGGTCAGGTCGTCGAGGCTGTCAGGCGTGGCGTCCAGCTCGCTCTGCAAATTCGTTACGTTGCTGATTGCGATGTTGTCATTGACGAACTCGCCGCCGCTGTAGATCAGCACTTCGCCGTCGCTCGGTAGGCTTACACTTGCGTCGCTTAGATCGCTTAGTTCGTTAGCGCCGCCTGCGTCGTCTGCCGCTTCCCAGTTGCCCGTGGCGTCGTTGTATGCAATTAGTTGCCCGTTTGTGACGCCGGTTACATCTACATCGGAAAGCTCGCCAAGCTGCACGCCGGTAATCGGTGAACCTTGCGCAATCTCGAAACCGCTGCGGCTTATGCGTACGTCGTAGTCGGCGTTAATGTTGTAAGCGCGTTGCGGTTCGTCGAAGTCGATTACTTCGTTTAGGTACTGAATGCTTTGCACGTTGACGCCGTTGTACGTGCCCTTAACACGATCCAAAGCAGCGCGAACGGCTACGGCTAAGTCGATGCATTCCGTGTAACTTTGCGAGTAAATATTAACCTCAACTTGCGCGGTATCCAGCTTCGACGGTTCGGGCTTCGTATCGGTCGGCTCGTTGTTGGCAATGGCGTAAACGATATACGGCAAGTCAGCGTCCTGCTGCGCTATTTCCGGGTAAACGCGCGTACTTACTACGTCCGTAACGTCGGTCGCATTCGTTAAAAGGTAGTATATCGCTTTTCCTACAATCATTTCATGTATCGTTTAAACTCGCTTCGGTACAAACTTACCTGCGCCTTTTTTACCGCTGGTTGTGCTAAGGTCAAACCGCGCTTGAACGCGCCTGTGTTTTTGGTCTTTAAGCGTGCCCCGCGTCGGCCGGGAATCATTCCTTTTTCCATCTGCGAAGGCCGTGCGCCCATTTCTACGATGTGAGCGAACCAACCGTCGGCGCTTTCGCGAACTTTGCGTTTAAAGCGTTTACCGCCGCCCGGATTGACTCGCGGCCCTGCTATGGCGGTATTGCTACCCTTGCTGAACCAAACGCCAATAGACGCTTTTAATTGGCCGCTGCGAACTATTACGGGCTTGCTGCCTTTACGCTTTATTATGATGTCGTCGGGGTAGTTCGTAATCTCTTTGCGCTGAATAGGAACGTAAACTTTTGCCGCCTTACGGTTTACCTTTTTCAATTCTTTGTGCTGGATGCTTCCAAACCGTGCAGCGCGATCTAAACGCTTTTCGATTTTTCGCAATTGTCGTTGCATGTCGTCCATTACTCACCTCGCAAGCTGGTTACAATTCTTAAGCCTTCGCCGCGTCCGATTTCCTGCACGCCTTCAATTTCGTAAATATCGCCGTTGTAGCTTACGCGGTCGCTGGGGCGTACGCCGCTAACGTCGGACGAATAACGGATAATAAAATGCACGGGTTGCCGACTGTAAAGTTGGTCGCTTTGTACAGCTTCGCGGCCGCTGCCTTCCTTGTACTGGATTTCCGCCCATACCGTCGCTAGCGTGCCCCACGTTTCCGCGCGTTCGCCGTACGCATTCGCCGCCAACGTAGCGCGTTGCAACGTTATTCGCCTGTCCATTGTGCCGAACCTCATACAGCCAAAATATTGCGGTAAGGTGAAATAAGGGAATGAATACCTAACGGCAACTCGTTTAGCTTGGTGCGCGTTACCTGCTGGCGGTTCTCGTACAGATGCCCAACAAGTAAACGGATGGCGTGCAAAACCGGTTCGGGTACGTCGGCTTCGGCGTATCCTACGTTCATGTTGATTTGCACCGCGTGGAAAGTGTCGTCGTAAAGCTGTGGCACGTTGTCGAAGGTGATGCGCGCCGACTTCGTTTTAATGTCGTACCAATACTTCGCTGCGGCCAGCGTCTGCGTGTCGCCATTCGCGTCGGTGTACGTAACTGAAGAAATAGAATTCACCGGCCCGACGGGAAAACGCGCGTTGTAAAAAAAGTCGAGGTAGCCCACGGCAGTAACGTCGCCCAGCCGCGTATTGCAATAGTCCTCAATCCACGAAATGGCGGCCGCGCGAAGGCTCGTTATTAGCGTGTCTTCGTCGCTGTGATCGACGCGCAAATGCGCCTTAAGGTCGGCAACCGTTATCACGCTGTCGAGCGTCGGCGTACCTGTTATTTCAACGGTCATCATGTCGCTAAAATACGGACAAAAAAAAAGGGCGACCGAAGCCGCCCCTTTCTTAGAATTCACTCAATATTACTCGTCTGCTGCTGCAACGTCCTTCGCCATAGCGAGCGCGCCCGGCTGACGTACTGCAACGTCGAAGAAACGGTTGGCGTGCAAGGTGACTTGCGCGTTGCCTGCTGCGCTGTATGGATCAACCAACAAGTCGAGACCACCGAAGTAAGCCAAGATAAGGCCCTGCGCGAAGTTACCGAATACAACCTGCCCCAAAGTTGCAGATGCGTTCACCAAGTAAGGTGTTGCAATTGCTGGGAATCCGTTGAACTCGCCGTTTTCGAACAAAGCTTTAACGCCTGTAACGCCAACTGCGTGCTTGGTCAACTCGTATGCAAGTGGCGACATAACGTACGTTGCGCCGGCCAAGTTGCCGCCCGCTGCCAATACGCTGCTTTCCATCTGTACGGCCATAGCTGCAATTTCTGCATCGCCTACGATAGCTTCGCCTGCTGTTGCATTCGACTTGTCTGCAACATCAGAATCGGCGAGAATGACATCGAACGCGCGGTCGTCAATGAATGCATTCATTGCTGCTGTGAGGTCGTTTGCAATCAACGAATCGACTGCCGCACCACCTTGCAAAATCAATTGCTTGGTGTACGTCGTCTTCGCGCTGACGCGCTCCGGTGTCATTGACACTTCGTCGAGCAACAAACCGGAATCGGCGTTTGCATCGGCTTCGCCTTCGCCCGTTCCTGTCGCCTTCGTGCTTACGCGTGGAAACTGCAAATTTCCGACTGCGTTACGAATTACCGTAGCGCCCAAACCTTCAACAACGGTAGGTGCGCGCAGCGCCTCGATTGCTGCCGGTACAACTTCAGGTACAAAGCCTGCGCCCGAACCTGTGGTCGCGCTGTGTTCGTCAGCGTCGCCCAAAGCACGCAAAGCCATTGAAGGAATTGCAATTTGTCCTGCGAGCTGCAACCCCTGCGAACGCGCTTCCTTTGCGGCTTCCTGCGCCCATTCAGCTTCCGCGCCTTCCAAGTTGCGGCCGTTGGCTACTTGTGCAACTGCACGCGACAAAGAGAATGCGCCGTGTACGCGCTCAACTTCGCGCTGCTCAGCATTCGATGCCGTGCCGCTTTGCGCCATGCGTGCAACCATTTCCTGTTCGCGCTGCTTGTGCTTAATTTTTACGTCCAAGTCGGCTACCATGTTGTCGAGCTTGTCGCATCGTTCTTGTTCGGCCTCAGTCAATGAACGGCCTTCGCTGTCGGCCTTCTGTCCGATACCTACGAACTCTTCGTAGTATGCGGATCGCTGGCCCTTTAAATCGTTAAGAGTCATATTTGAAAAATTGTTCTTAGTTGTTGGCGTAAAGTTACGCGCTTCGGTTTTTATGGTTTCAGGTTCTGCGCGTTCTTCCGTTGCCGGTTCTGCTGCTTCCTGTTCGTCATTCAGTTCCTCCGCTTCCTGCGCCGCCGCTGCCATATTTCGCGCTGCTACTGTCGTACTGGGGCTTGCTGGGTACGTCACCGCTGACGTATCCAACAAACGGCCGATTTTGGTAATTGTCCGCGTGCTACGGTCTTCGCTCCATTCGTCCGCGTCAATCGTAAACGCAAACGAACTTTGGGTAATATCGCCTCGCTTGATCAGCTTGTAAAGGTCGCGCCCGTCCTGCGTGTCGGCCAGTGCCGCACGGTATCGTAAACCGGTTTCGTCGACTGTCAATTCCAAAGTACCGTTGGTAGTTCGTGCCAAGGGCGCGCCGGTATGGTTCAGCAAGAACCGCACGTCGTCGCCTAACACGTCGTCGAACGCGCCGCGCGCTACGGATTCTTTGAAATACCCTAGATCGTACTCTACTTCGAAGTTGCTGGCGTAGCCTTCCACGATTAACGAATCGTCGCCGGCGGCCCGCACTTCGGCGGTTCTTAATTCCACGTCGTCGCCATACTGCGCCCGCAATTCGGCTTCGTGGTTGTTGTTCTTTTCTTCCATTTTATTAATTGTTTTGCGCGCCCAAGGCAGCATAGATTTACCGCCCCATGCGTCATACATTAAACCGCCGCACCCTTCGTCGTAAGGTACGTCCGCGTTTTGTGCGTGACGGCTCAAAAAGCTGTAAACGCGCTTTACTGTGTCCAAAGATAGCTTTTCCCGGCTGGCGATTTGGTTGGCTCGCTGCTTACCTACCGGCGTTCCGCAACTGCCCCAGCCGTTTTCATCGGCCCATTTTAGGGCGCGTTTGGCGTTATTTACCGCGCTTTCGGGGTAATCATTGAACGCCATCCGTGCTGAGTTTATCCGAGTACGCGCCGAGCCTGTCAAGGGCAATTTGGTTAACCTGAACTACGTGCGTATCGCCGCCCTCGGTCGGGTTCATATCCTCTTTTTGCCGCACTTCGTTAATGTTCAACACGCCGTTTTGGAGCATCTGAGTATAGAACGCCGCACGGCTTTGCATGTCGCCCCGGTACAGATCGTTCAAATTGAACTTGCTGTACAGCTCCGGCCGCTCGCGTGCCTGCAATAACTTTCGGTCAATTTCTTGTTCGATGCGCTTGGCCCATGGCGTAACCGTATGGCGTGCAAACTGCAAATTTTGTTGCTCGACGTTGTTGTACGTCGTTTGCGATTCTAGTTGCACCAAGGCTGGCGGCACGCTGAAAATGCGGCAAATCTCTTCGGCCTGAAACTTGCGCGTTTCGATGAATTGCGCTTCGTCGGGGCTAATGGAAATACGCGAATACTTGAACCCGAACGGCAAAAGCTTCGTGCCGGCTTGGTTCTGCGCCTTGTTCCAGCTTTGTTGGATAATATCCATTTGTTCCTTTTTCAAAGGCTGGTCGCTGGATAGTATGCCGGTCATTTGCCCGCCGCTACCGAAGTATTCCGCGCCGAACTCTTCCGCGCTTTTCGCTAATCCGAGGTTTTCACGGTGCAAACGGATCGGGCTTTTGCGTTGAAGGTTGCAGATTTCGAGCATGTTTTCGGGCTGCACCATGCCGACGTTTTTAACGCTAAACACGGGCTGGCCGTTGACGAACTTGCGGTCGACGTCGTAATAGTCCAAGCAAATAAGCTGCGTTGCGTAGCCGCGTGCGTCGCGTTCAATCAGCGCGTAACCGCAGCCGTTTAACACGGCGTGGCTAATAATGGTTTCCCAAAATTCAAACGCCGTTTGGTATTCGTTCGGCTTGTATTTGATAACGTCGAACGCTGGATGCACGTTGGCAACGTCAATGTTTCGGCCGTTGCGCTCGTAAATATCTAAGTTCAAGCTGGCAAGCGTACTTGCGATTTTGTACGTGCAAGCGTAAACCGTGCTTATCGTAAGGGCCGTCGCTTCGTTTACGTTCGCGCCGCTAATCGTGTGGCCGTAAATCCCCAGTTCATTTGGAATTGCTTGGCTGTCGTATTTGCCTACGCGGTAACGAAAAAGCGCGTTGAATCTGTCGCGAAGTGTTGCCATATGGTTCGCAATTTACGAAAGGGAAATTATGTCGAATATCGTGTCGTTCGCGCCGCTCGTTTTGTGGTGGCCGTATTCGTTCATGGCGATAATTGAAGCTATAACGCCGTCGACTTTTTTGCTTTCGTGCTTCTCCTTCGTGACTCGCTTGTTTTCGTTTACGTCGGTGTAAACCACGGCGCAACCCATCTGCCAGCGCAGCACCTCATTGCCGCCGTGGACTATGTTGCCTTTCATCATTTGCATTTCAAATTCCTTCGTCGGGCCGTTCATCGTCGTAATGTTCTGCGCCATTGGGTGCATTTCAATATCGTCTTGTATCAGCTCGCTAACGATGTAGGTGGAGAACCTCGGGTCGTAGCCGATTGACCGCACGTCGTATTTGCTGCAAGCCTCGACTATGTGTTCTTTGACGTAACGAAAGTCGGTTACGTTGCCGGGCGTTATCGTTATATGCCCGCCCTTGGCGAACCGGTGGTAATCAATGCCCGCGCTTAGTTTCTTCGAATCGGCTTTGTCCTGATTTACGAACTGGTGAACGATCAAGTAAAAGCAATCGCATTCGTCGTCCCTGAATAGCAAAGCAAAGGCGGTCAAATCCTGCGTACTTGCAAGGTCGAGGCCGCCAAAGGCCGGCAAGCTGGGCAGCTTCTCCCACGGTATAGGGTCTGCGCCGCGCATGAAAACGTCGTCGGGAATCCATGCCGTTTCTGCGCTCGTCCAAATATTGAGGTTAAGCCGTAGAAACGTGTTCAGGTACGACGGGACGTTCTGCGCTTTCTTGCTTTCTTGTTCAAAGTACGCTTTCGTGCAGATCGTGCCATATCCCGGATTGGCTTTTCGCCATGTTGCCTCAGCTGTCCAATCGTCGCTTTCATCAGCGGCATAAAGTACCGGTAAAAAAGTTTCGTCGCGTATGCTGCCCTCCTGTACTTGCCGAGCGTACTCATGAACTTCAAAACAAATCGAATTACGGTCATGGCCTGCTGTGGTTAGTGCGATAATCAAAGGCTGCGTACGCGCGCCCGTACTCGTAACGAGAACGTCCCAAAGGTCGCGGTTGGGCTGCGTGTGCAATTCGTCAAATATAACGGCGTGGCAATTGAAGCCGTGTTTTGTGCTGGCTTCTGCGCTTATGGACTTGTAAAAGCTGGATTTGTATTCGATTTGCGAACGCAACACCTTGGCGCGCTGGCTCAAATGCTTGTTGTTGTGAATCATTTCCTGCGCGATGCTGAAAACGATATTCGCTTGGTTGCGGTCGCCCGCTGCGCTTATCACTTCCGCGCCGGGTTCGTTATCGGCGAAAAGCATGTACAGCGCAATCGCTGCACTTAGATTCGACTTGCCGTTCTTCCTTGGGATTTCAACGTAGCATGTGCGGTATTTCCTACGGCCGTCGGCTTTCTTCCAACCGAACAAAGGCCGAATAATATCGTTTTTTTGCCAGTCCTCCAGCAGGAACGGCTGCCCGCCCAACTCGCCTTTGACGTGGGTGCAGAACTTTTCGATGAAGTCAACCGCGCGGTTTGCGCTCTCTTCGTCGAAGTAGTATTCATGAGAAATATCCGTCAACGCTTTCTTCGGTTTCCGTCGTCGTCCCTACCAACCTTTCAAGGGTCGCGATCATAGCTTGTTTACGCATTCGCGCCTCTTTGAGTTGCTGCCATTCGGGGCGCGCCCTGCTGTACACGTCGCCGCTTTTGCCCGTCACCATGTAGCACGTGCCGTTTTCGTTGCAGTACGCTTGCAGCATTTCTTCTTCCACTTCCACGCAAGCCAGCGTTTGAATTAGCGACTTTACGCCGCTGGTTAGATCGCTGCGCGTGCTGTATTCCGCTACGCGCTCGGTATATCGTTGGAATTGTGCGTCGTTCATGCGCCCAATTTACGGGCGTTTCCCTTTAGGTTTCAAGTAGACGCGAAAAAAAGAAGAG
>Ga0129351_1000228_pt1 | contig 20451 bp, 25 predicted proteins | sample CPBDNA_8_FD_94423 | JGI IMG/M metagenome (GOLD analysis project Ga0129351, IMG submission 94423) | Freshwater to marine salinity gradient microbial communities from Chesapeake Bay, USA - CPBay_Sum_27_0.2_DNA | ecosystem: Environmental > Aquatic > Marine > Coastal | place: USA: Chesapeake Bay... | reverse complement strand
ATTTCTTATGATAGCAAAATTTTTTATCGTATAATTCCTATGTTTGTTATATCACTTAAACAGGAGCGTCGGTATTAATGAATTCATAGACCAAACCTACCCTTGGAGGTATTATTATGTTATAGTCAATAAACTGTTCTACTTCTATACCTTCGTCACTCACGGTGACTGTTGCTATATCAAACAGCATTTCGCCTTCGTCAGGATCAGGAGTCTCTTCTATCGAATAAGTATATGCCGGAGGATCGTCACCGACTGTCGCCCCCGACAAATCTTGCACTAATTCAACCACTGTAATGGGATGCAGTTGGGCCTCCTGATCCCAACCTATAGTTACTTTAGTGATTTTGTGGGCTTGAGGATCATACTTTACTAATATTGAAAGAGTCTCTGACCCGCTTATAATTTTATCTGTATCGAAATCGCCGCCTTCCTCCCAATCTGGTTCCTGCCATGATTTTTCGTAAAAACATTTTCCATAATTAACCCTTATTGAATTAGGACTTTCTCCCTCTACTATTTCAAAAGGCCTAGGTTGTTGGGTAGTAAAATTGTAAACCCCATCTGCTTTAATAATCATTTATTTATCAAAATTTTCAAATATATAAACGTCTGCTGATATATCCATATTGGTTGCTCCTGTCCCAATTAATTGCAGATTCCCATCTATTACTTTAAGGTCCAATCCATAGGAAGAAGAATCTGTGAATAGGGTAGTATCGCTTCTAGAAATCATTTCTCCAGAAGTAGCGATTCCTTTTATCTCTTTTGCAAATTTCTGACCATTCCTGTTGGTATAGCCCATTGCGTTTATATTATAAAAACACAATCCTGAGTTTAAAGAAATTCTATTAGAATCTTCTATGAATAATTCTCCAGTCGTAGTTCCTCCCAAATCAACTCCTAAAATTAAATTAGAAGTTTGCCTCTTTTTGTTAGATCTTACAAATTCTAAGGACCTATCGGTTACGCCAGATTCTCCAAAAGAAGAGTTGCCTGTTATATTTAATTCTCCGCTTGAGTGTATTTGACTCGTAGTAAAAATAGAATCAACGCTTATTGAATCACTTGAAATGGAAACTCCTCCCCCGCCTTCCTCTCCTGTTATCTCGATCCCATTGACGACCAAGGAGCCATCGATTGTGCCAGTTCCTATTAATTTAAAGAGTCCAGTAAAGCCCTTGGAGTCATCGAAAAACTCATTGACGCCGGAAATCGATTCATTAATTTCCTTAGAGGTATTAAATAGTGTATAAGACGCCATAATCTGTTATCTATTACACTAATTCTTTCTAAACTTCGGGAAAGAATTCTTTAGCATCTGTGAGGATTCCACAGAGTATAGCTATTTTACAGACTCTCTCAAATAAGTTTATTGCCACTTATTTGGTGTGCGATCTAGCCATATTTCCAATTAATGGAAAAAAGATTAGCGTGGTCGCGTTGTTGTTAAGATAATGTCGGGTTTTTGTCACTGAGTAAAGAGCCTTTGTAGCCTCATCTCTCCCGCGCTCAGTTGGCGAATCTAATTAATAATTAGATAGGAATACCGTCGTCCTGCTCTTGTTTGACTGTATTTTGAGGACCATCTCTCGTATCCAAATAGATCCTAGCATCAGGAGTTTTTTCACCCTCTTGTTTGAGAGTGTTCCTCATGACAACCACTTGGACTTTTTTACCATCAACTTCTACATAGCCAGAGCTATATTTTTTACCTTTAGCGGACTCGTAAGACCACAAGGCCCCGCATTCCCGCTCTTTCCAATCGTTTTTTTCTTCACTCATTTGTTTTTTCTTTCCAGTTTAACTTGCTATAGTTTTTCTTTTCTCTTTTGTAAATCCTTTTAAGGATCTTGTTTGTTGGGTCTTTGTCTAAACCTACTTTTTTTCTAATTCTTTTGGCTTGCTTGCCGCTCATGCAAATACATTGTTGACTCGACTTACAGAACTTAATGCAATTTTAACATCAGTTCCCATATTTCGATCATTAAAAACTACATAATGAGGAGTGACTCTTACCACCTTCGCATTAAATGTTCGTCCATCAAGAGTTCCAATTCCAGTGAAACGACCTTTAGAGTTTTTCAACTCTCCTACAATTGCTTTAGAATATGTTTTATTCATAATATATCTGTTCTAGATTATAATCTAATATCTCTGAAAGTCAACCTAAAAAGACCTCTTTTCCCACTACTTTTTTGATGTTCAAAGGGATCTTCCCGCATTTCTTTTGTGTATCAACGAATCCTAGAGATTTCGTCTTTTGTTCTTCTCCGAAGAGTAGAAACAAAACATTATTAAAATTAACCTCTTCCCCGTTGTCCATAGTGGTCTGACCCTCTGATAGAATTTGGACAAGAGCCTCTTCTGCTCCAGATCCTAATTCGTTTATGTCTTTAATGATAACTACGGGACTCTGTAAAATAGAAGTCTTTTGAGCTAAAGATATCAAATAGTCTTCTGAAAACCCTGATATAGAATGTTTATTTTTAAGAGATTTAGCTGAAATAACTACATTCGCAAGCCCTTTTCGCTTTAAGAAAGATTCTGTTATTTTACAAATACTTTTTACGTCGTCCTTTCCTCCATATAAGAATGTGGAGCTTGGGCAGTCCTTCTTTTTATCCAAAATGTCTGTTGCTACTTCTTTTAGCAATTTAACAAATCCAGATGTCTTTATTCCAATACTCTTAAACTCCTCGTTTAATTCTTTAATAAGATTTACATTGCCCAAAAGACCAGCCTTTTCTTGGAAGAAGGAGGTTAGAACTTTTTTTGTTACGATTTTCTCGTTGTCCATTTTCGATAAAGCGCAACAATGGTCAACAACATCTACAAACTTATCTGGATACTTTTTATTTGGTAAAAACAATTCACACATATTTATAGCGTCTTCTGAAAATCCTTCATAAAAAGACACTTCATTTATTTTCTCAAAATGAGAAATAATATTAGGCGCAATTTTTTGCAAATCAAAAGTCGAGGGCTGTATGATGTCAACTTTATCAAATCTCCTGTCTAAAGCCGCATCTCTTTTGAACTTCAAATTGTATTCATAGTCCGTGGTAGCGCCAATACAAGAAAGTTCGCCTCTAGCCAAGTAGGGCTTTAAGATATTAGATGCTTCTAAATCTCCCTTCCTGCCTGTTCCTCCCGCTCCAATTAAAGTATGTATCTCGTCAAAAAACAATATGATGTTATCATATTTCTTGACCTCATCAATCAGACCTTTAATTCTTTCTTCGAAATCTCCTCTAAAAGCAGTTCCCGAAACCATATCAGTTAACGATACTTCGTAAATTACTTTATTTTTGAGAATGTCGGCCACATTGCCATTTACAATCTCTCTGGCAAGAATCTCAACCGTTGCTGTTTTACCTCCTCCAGCACAACCAACCAGAATAGGGTTAGGTTTGTTTGTTTTGCATAAAATTGTAGAGACTCTTTTTAGTCTTCCACCAAAATCCACTAAGCCATCATAATCTCCATTCGCAGCCTTTTTATTTAAATTAACAGCGAACTCTTCTATTATCTCATTATCAGATAATGCATCAATGATGCAATGTCCTTCTTTATTTTGTTCAATATCTTTTTCTTCCTCTTCTTCTTTCTCTTCCTTCTCTTTCTTGGATTTAAATGAAACTAAGCTTATATCAGAAATGAAAAGTAGAGTGGTAGATAATAAATCTTTAACATCATGACTGTTAGACTCTAACAATTTCGAAAAGACTTTGGACTGCTTCTTGCTAGAGAATAAAGAAAGAAGTAATACTTCTGCTGATATATCGTCTTGTTCTAAATAATCTGCTAACTCCTGTGCCGAAGCAAGGATCTTACTCACATCTTTATTGAAATTTGAAGAAGGCCTTTTGGAGGGCTTCTTTTCAGTAATCGAAGCGTAGAAAAATACAGCGACCTTACCTGCTTCTATACCCATAGTCTCAAAAATAGACTCTACTGACATAGAATGATTTGAAAATATTGAATACCAAAGACAATCTAAGCAAATATAAGGTCTTTGTAGATCTTCCGCTGTTTCCTTCGCATAGTTCAGTATATTTTTAACGTCCTTGGAGTATTTCATTTAAGCTCTTTAATCTTTAAATACACTTTACTGTCTAAAAGGTTCAAGTTATTAACCCAAAGCGTTCCTCTTGAATATCCGCCCCTCATAATAATGATATCTCCTTTATTAATTGTATTGCCTTCTAAGAATCTTGACAACCCTTCACCTCTCCAATCTCCAAAAAGGCATTTGGCCTTATCAGAATCATCAGAGACCTCAAGGGTCATATAACGTATCCCGTTTGAATCCAATCTGATATCAAAATCGTCAACTTGACCTACCATTCTAAACTTTTCAAGCCTATCTTCCTTTGCTTGCTTAAGCAGCGTGAGGTCTTGAGCATCATTGAAACAATTAATTAAATTTGATGTTGGAGAGTATCCTAAAAGGTTTCTTTCAAACCACCATGTAGAAAGTTTGCCCCTTTTCTTGTTTTCCAAATAAAGAGTTTTATAAGGCTCAAATTTTCTTTTGAATGTTTCGAATCTAGACGATTTCATTATAACTTTATTGTCGTCTCCTCTTATTTCATCAATTACACAATCAGAAATTGATTGAAGCAAATCATAATTATATTTCTCACCCAATTTGTAAAATTGCCTCTTCTCCCTGTCTGTGAGGATATTGTAAGCTTGAGCTTCTAAAGCCTTTCTAGATCTGTTGTCCAAACCCAAGGCCCCTGCATAAATCATAGAGCTTAAAACTCCAATGTTAATTGAGCACTGCTTGGCATAGGCAAAAACATCATATTTGTTTTGAGGCTCTAAGTCTACAAAGTCTTCTAGTCTATCCCTGCTCTTTTGAGAGATGCCCTTAATTGATTTCAATCCATACCTAATATTATCACCTTCGATTGTGAAGTTCATTGAAGATGTCTCAAGACTAGGCGGTAATAATTTAATTCCAAAATCATCCAACTCCCTATTGACTTCCGCCACTACTTCTAGTGGGTCTTGCTCAAACTCAGAAACCTCTAAAATAGAAGTAAAGAATTCCTTTGGGTGTTTATATTTAAGCCAAACTGTTTTTGCAGCAAGTGTCGCATAGCATACCGCGTGGCTCAAATTGAAGGAATAATTGGCACTAGCCTCTAAAGCATTCCAAAAGTATTCAGCTAAATCTTTATTAAGCCCTTTTTTCTCGGCAGCTTGAAAAACCTTCGCCTTCCAAGCTGGCATTTCATCAACCTTTTTCTTTCCTACGATTCTTCGTAGTGTCTCTGCATCATCTAGAGACATTCCAAACACTCTATTTGAAATGTTCATAAGTTGCTCTTGGAAGAGGATTACGTTCTTAGATTTAGAAAGGATCTTATCTAGTTCCTGATCCATTTCTAAAGGGATAAAATTATCCTTTTGATTTACATAATCAGAAACAAATTGCAAGGCAGCTGGTCTTGCCAACGCTACAACATCTGCTAATTCTCCTAAGTTATTAGGTTTAACATCTTTTGTTACTTGAAAGTTTGTATCAGCCGAAATTTGAAATAACCCACAAGGATAATTAAAATCCTGTAAACATTCATAAATAAAAGGATCATTCTCATCTACATCCTCTAGTTTTATTCCAATTTTTTCGCAAGCTCTACTAGCAATGGAAAGAGTTCTAAGACCAAGAATATCAAACTTAACCATCAAGTCGGCTACGTCATTCATATCGTAACCTGAAATTAGATCACCGTCTTTTGTCTTTTGAAGCGGAATAACGTCTCTAATATTCGTAGAACAAATAGCGATACCAGAAGGGTGAACTCCTGTATTTTTATTTAAGTCCTCAATCAGTAAAGCATATTTATAAACTTTAGAATTACTGTCGCACCAATCTTTAAATCTCTCTACCTCTTCATAAGACCTCTTTAATGAAAACAAATTCCCATGCTCTTTTGGAATCATATCACTAACTTTATTAGCCTCTTCGTCTGAAACTCCAGCAAAAAATTTAGCAGCCTCCTTGATGCATAGTTTAGAAGAAAAGGTATTGAAGGTAAGGATCTTTGAGGTTCTTCCTTCGTGCTTCTCTTCAATATATTTAATCACATCACCTCTGTTATCATTAGAGATGTCTGTGTCAACATCAGGAGCAAGAGACCCGACAATAAATTCTTTCCCATTCTTGTCTACAATCTTTTTAGCTCTATTTTTAGATACGAATCTCTCAAAGAAAAGATCATGGGGTATGGGGTCTTTATCAGTTACTCCTAATAAGTAAAGAACCAAACTACCAGCAGCCGAACCTCTGCCGCTTCCCACTACGAAGTCATTAGACTTCGCGTAATCAATTACTTCCCAATTCAATAAAATATAATCTACAAAACCTAATTCCTCAAAAACATCAATCTCGTATTTAGCTCTATCGTAGTATTCTGTTTTGTTAGAAAGCTTGTCGATGCCTCTTCTCTTAATTCCTCTTTTCGTTAACTCTTTGAGAAGCTCAACACTAGATATATCTTTTGGCAGACCTAAAGACTCCAAATCTTTATCTGTCAATTTAATTTTAGGAAGCTCTAAACCTGCTGGTTCGAAATCTTCATATTTTACAAAATCTTTAAACATTTCTTAAAATCTTAAACGCTTCTTTTTCGTCTTGAATAACTGGAATAGATTCTTTAACCAAAAATTGTCTTAATTTCTACATTTGTTAGACTCAAAGCTCAAGAATCTTCCTAAGTTGCTTGAAGATTTCCCAAGTCATTTCGCAGTCATACAGCCCATCATGCAAAAGTCCCTCATCATGCTCAATACCAAAATACTTCAACAACATTTTTTGACTTACTCTTCCTTTTAAGCTTCTATCATTCAATACCTTATATTGCCACTGCACTATATCACCTTTTCGGGGCTTTTCAAGATTATTCTTTTCAGCCAAAGCTAAGGGCCTAGTATCTAGAATCCTATCAATAAAGGAAAAGTCGATATCTTCTCCACAAATCTCAGCCAATACAGCTAGAATATGAATATCATATTTTAAAATGTTTTGACCAACTAATTTGTAAGAAGGGTCATAAAGCAATTCTTTGAATTCGTCCCAAGCTTTATCCGGTGCAATTTTATTTTGGTCGAAAAGCTTCTGATCAAAGCCACAAAGTTTTTTGATAAATGGTTTTAAACAAAGCCCTTCAATATCAATATAAAGTTGTTTCTTTCTAATTACACTGTTGCCTTGAGCGATCAGATAGGACAACTCCCAAGGCCTAGAATATCTAAGGTTGAGTCCCTCAGTCTCAGCGTCGAATATAATATATTTCTGATCGTATTTGAGCATATAATTGAACCTCTTTGTCCTCTTCAATGATATTATTTCGCAATCAATCCAAGCAATTGCTTTGCTTCTTTAGGCCCAATATCATTAAACGATTTCCAATCCTTAACCTTTGGGTTCTTGAAAGATCCGTCTTTCCAAAGTCCTCTCAACTTCTCTTTAAATGATTCAAAATCTGAATAGCCTTTTTCAGCGGCTTTCTTTGCCAAGGTGTTCTGAGGAGAGAAGTTCGCAGTTCCAACTGTTTCAGAAACCCTTTCTTCTTTAGGGCTTTTATCAATTTCGTCAGCGCCAACGATGGGGATGTTTAAAAATCCTCTAACGCATCTTACAAATGCGCGATTTTCTGCAATTGATTCTAGAAACTTTCTTGCAAAATTATCGGTATTCGCAAGTGTCGCGTTCGCAATGCTAGAAAAGGTATTGGAGTGAGATTCTTTATTCTCGTAATTAGGGATAAAATCAATAATACAACTGACTACAGCCCTTTCATCAGAACTTTCCTCTACATTATAAGTCACGCTAGAAAATCCCCTTAATTTTGCTAACTCTCTAATTCCGGCCAATTTAATAAGGAGTTGATTATCCTCCAGTCCTGCGACAGAATTTGGAACTTCTTTCCCTCTCGACTCAAACCAGTCTCTATTTGGGTAGAGGTGCTCCTCTGAAACCATCCCTCTCCAATCAACTGATCCATCTTCTTTAAAGATATATTGGTGCGATTCTAATAACCCGCTTTCGTCTCTCTGGAAAAGTTTTGGGCCTTTTGTATTGTCAATTTTCTTACTCATATCTAATCTTACCACAATTCCTCTTCGCTGTCAACTGGTTTGTTTGAATCCTTCCTAACTTCAAACCCTTTTTCTTGAGCTTGTTTGTTCTTCTCTCTATTGTATTTTAAATTAGAGAACGAGGGGCATCCTGAATACCATCTCTTTTCTATCTTTTGATTCTTTTCTAAGTTAGGCAGGTCTTTCCTTTTCTTGCTTGAAGCTATAACTTTTCCTTTTTCATCTAAAGCGACGTAATAATAAAAGGGAAATTTCTGAGGACAAAACCACCTCGTATCTCCATTGGGTTTTTTCTCATTTGGACTTTCAACAGGAACTAATTTACCCCCAACATTTTTAATTCCACATTTTAAAATTCCAGAAAACCCGTGATACTTTCCTAAAAACCCTTTTTTAGCAGCCATATTAGACAAAGCTAATTCTTCATCAAAATTATCAACAACTTTTTGTATATCTGTTAAGAAATGTTCTAACCCATCAAGTTCTGAATCGTCAACGTCCGGCGTCAATAATATCCCGCCCTTCTTCTCAGACTGAGACTCGCAATCAAATTGTAAAAAAACAAACTCCATGTGCCTTTTAATATATTCGGGATATAGCTTCTTTACAGCGAGTCTGTAAATAAGATCTTGGATATTGTCATCAACATCCTTGCCCTCAAATTTTCTCTTACTGCTTTTGAAGTCTCTAATCACAGCAGAGCAGGACTCTTTAAATAAGAATAGCTTATCTATAAACCCTCTAACTCTGTAAGATATATCCCCTTCTTCTACTTCAATATCAAAGTCTTTCTCTGAAATAGATTTATAAGGTTCCCCTTCTTCGGTATTTTTACAAAAGAAATCATAATTGAGACCTTCTAATAGCATCCTCTCAATCAAATCAATCAGTTGGACATCTTCTCCATGAGCCGAGATTGTCCATTGCTCTGGATCGAAGCCTCTTTTAAGAAGGTAGAGTCTTGCGTATCTTTCTATAGCTGGAACGCATTCTATATTTTGGTTCTTTATGAGCTTATCGTAATAATGCTTTCTTCTTTTTTCGCCTAAGAATTCGTAGATGTTGTGGCAAGCAGATCCCATAGCAGATCCAGTATTATCTGAATCTGGGAGCTTTAAGATGTAACTACAATAGTAATCCCAACTGCAAGTATCTAAGCACTTGATTCTACTCGCTGATAGCGGCACTTTCGATTTTTTCATTTTTATTAAATTATCTAACAGAGGCAACATCTTTTGAATAACCAAACTTTTCGAACCAAACTCTAAATTTAACCTCTCTATCCATTATACAAAAACTCAAACTCCTTATTTAATTTCCTAACTTTGGCCCTTAGAGACTTCGAAATGTTAGCTTTCGGCGCATAATCTATAATCCTCTGAATTGATTCCTTGTGAGCTTCTTCTGAAAAATCCAAAGATTCCCTCCACTCTTTTACCAACCCCTCGCCATTCTCTCTCATATCTCCGAAGTCTCCAGACGGAGGTGGGTAGAACCAAATTCTATCAAGATCATAAACGTCTATCAACTTTAAAATAGAAGAAAGAGCGCCATCGAACCCTCTATTCTGACCTTCATCATTATTAAAGCTCAATACAATATCGCAATCTTTAGAAATAAGCCTTGAGATCAATCTTGGGGTCAAATTATTAGAAAAAGCCACAATGTTGTTTTTTACGCCTTCTTCAAAAAGAGCCATTGAATCTCCAATGGACTCAACAACAAAAAGCCTTTTTTGTTCTTGTGCTTTTTGTTTTACCCCTTCTACTGAAAAGTAAGGGTAGAACCAATCTGCGGCTTTGCCATAATGAAGCCACTTAACAGAATTACCATCAAGAACCCATCTGCCAGAAAATCCATGAATCTGGTCGTCCTCTCTAAAGATAGGAAATACAATTCTTCTGTAAAGCTTTCCGCCAGTAGCCAATCCGCAATTATATTTCTTTTGAGTGGCTTCTGTTATCCCTCTTTTTTCGTAAAACGAATAATCAGGCAATAGCTTTTTCAAAGCCTCCTTGCTAAATGTCTTTTCTTCTTTCAAAAGTTCTCTTGTGTGTCTGCTGAAATTGAATGAATTATTTTTTAAAATATAATCCACGTTATCGGTTTTGAATGTCTTTTTCAATAAGACTTCAAAAGGTAAGGCTCTTCCCCCTTCTACGAAGTCTGTCCATACGCCACTGTCTTTGAAAATAGAAATGGCAGTTGGATTATCTCCGTCTCTAAATACCGCTGAAGTTTGCCAGAAATGGCCTCTATCAGAAAGTTTGTATCCAGCATCTCTTAAAATTGTAGCATAATCTATTGAGTTCTCAGCTTTCATTCTTCTTTACTAAAATCCGTCTGGAAGCTCTTGGTTTGAATTAGTTTCGGCATCTAAGTCACTCCCTTCCCTGTTCTTTACAATTGATCTAAGATCTCCCCTATCTTTTACATTAAAGTTCTCGATACTTATATTAATGAAATTGTCTTTCGGCCCTTCTTCCGTTTCAATCGGGTTCAGGTGCGCGAATGGATCTTCCCCCAAATGTCTAGCGACAGTAGGGATCATTTTATGCGTTCCAAAACATTCTCCTTCGTCAACAATTTCCTCAATAGATTTCTTTCTAAGAATAAAAAGATGAGAGCAAAATTGAGTAATGTTATCAGAAAGAGAAACAATTGATTCGTCATCAGTAGCTCCGTTTCGAGCATTGTTGATTCCAGATCTATTAGCTTGAACAGACGTAACCATAGAAACCACTGGCTTTCCGTCGAATTTCAACTCTCTGCTGATGGTTTGTTTGAAATCGTGCAGAGTTTTCCCTACATAAGCCCATTCGCTTCCTTTACCTAGATTGGAGAAATCAGTCTTCAAATAGTCGAAAGAAAAGATGAGTTCATTACCTCTGCCAACTTCTGAAAAGTAAATTCTCTTAAGCGCCGAAGTCATTTCCTCAGAAGTCATACCAGCTACATTTTTGTAAAGGATTTTAATTCCTTTAATGTTTTTCCAAACCTCTCTTACTTTATCTACGACCTGTTTCGCACTAAGGTCTTGATAACCATGTGTCCTCCACTTTCCACTTTCAAGCAAATGAACTGGAATACCAGAGGCACAAGCTACCATTCTGAAGACTAGCTCTTCTTCAGACATCTCCCCGTTATCAAAATGCAAAACAGGAACTTTGTATTTGTATGCTGTTTTGAGTAAATAGTCTAACATCACAGTGGTTTTTCCAGCTTTTGAGCGAGCACAAAACACAAGGATATTCGCGGGTCTTAGAAGAGACCCATAAATTTTATTGATCGTTGGGTGGGGTCCCATATAGCCGACTTCTTCTGGCGGGTTCTCCCCTCTGTCTTCGACTATATCTTCTGCGATATCGATTAAATTAACAAGGCTATCCTCCTCGCTTTCAAATGAATTGATCGTATCGTTATGAATTTTATCTAATCCATCTACTATTTCAGAGTATTTTAAATTCGGATCAACCTTTTTAGCAAATTGCTGAATCCTCATACCCTCATCGAATGCCTTCCTTCTAACGGAAATCTTTTTGAGTTCTTTGATCGAACTTTCAAAAACACCCTTTGTAATTTTACTGAAGTTTAGGTTCCTAATATATTCAGAAATGTCAATAGCATCTGGAAATGTCATTCCAGAACGAGTGACCCTTTCAATTAAAATTGTCTCATCGAGAGCTTCTGCATTATTAAGTGCAGACCTCATCATTTTAAACAAAGTAATATTAACTTGAGAATCCTCAGAGAAGAAATCATCTTCTTTGATAATCAAACTCACTTGAGGCCACTCATCTTGGTGCTGCATCACTCCTGCCAGCACATTTGTTTCTAACGATAAATTCTTAATCATCTAAATCTAAATCAAAGTCCTCCGTAAATATATCACTTTCTTCTGCATCTTTTATCAATACTTCTATTCCTTTTTGAACTCCCATTCTTGAGGCATTGTTTTCAAACTTTGTAATGCAAGTGGGATCTCCCTCTGCATTAATATAAAACAAATAAAATCCCTTGTTGCCTCCTTTGGTCGTTCCTGTTCTATCGTATAATTTAGATAGTAAGGAATCTGGCAACTCTGTGTGCTTATTTTCTTCCATAATTTTTATATTCATCCCAACAAAATCTATCGCTGGAACAGTCTTCTATTTCTGGCGCGTCAAAGGAGGGAGCCTTTCTTCCCACTTTCCTAAAACAACTTGATCTATAATTTTGATACGCCGGAAAATCATCTTTCTTTTCGTAAAAAATACTTTTCGCTAATTTCCCTTTGATTCCTCTTTTATCCATTTCCTTCTTAATCTGGAAATCATAAGGGTGTAGGTTGTCTTCTTCGTAAAATACTGGATCTTTTAAATCTTCATAAGGCAAGTAAAAGTTGCCAAAATTATGAATAGACTTATGGATGAAGCCGCCATAAAAAGGAAAGGCGACCTGTAGATCATCATCTACAAGAGATTCGAAGTTGGCTACTCCTTCTCTTTTCACGAAGGCATCTGTATAAATATTCCTTAGCTTTACAATTCCGCTTCCATTCTTAGCGAAAATAATGACTTTACTAGCTTCTCCTAGTAAGCTGCAATTAATCTTGAGACCAAAAACGAATCTTTTGCCAGTCTCCTTCTCTTTCTTCACAAGCCTCCTAAATGAATAGAAAGAATTTTCTACAAATGGGATTTCGTCTAATTCCTCTCCGAGTTCGAAAACTCTATCTGTAGTCAAAATTGATTTCCCAATGGAAAAGTGGGTTGTGAATAATGGTATCATCTATAAGAGTATACCGCCTTCCAGAAAGCCTGTCAACTAAAGATCTAGACTTTCTATCTGCTCTTGTAAATCCAAGTCTTCTCTAAGTCTATGGAGAGTGATTTCGTTTAATTCGCAGAATCTTTCTTTATCATCGTCCCTCCTTAATTGGTCAATAAATTTTGATTTATTGTTTGAATGGAAGAACTTTGAGAAGGAATAATGCTGATTACCGTCTACTTCGATAGCTATTTTTTGAGATGCATTATAAAAATCCAAACTCATCCTAGTTCCTGCTACGGGAAGTTCTTCATAAACGAAGTCAGAATGCCAATACTCATACAAAAGTATTTTGGCTCTTCTTTGCAATTTAGAAAGAGATTTTCCGTCCCAATCTATCTTATACTTATAAGAGCTTTTAACTTTTGTAGGATAGCCTTTGAGGTTTTTAAACACCATTGAATATCTCTCTATCACAAAACGAGTTTAACTTTTTAGTCAAATCTTTGTCTTGCTCTAAAGCTCCATAAATATTATCCAGACCCTGCTTCTTAAATTCCTCGCCTAAGAATTCTGTCAAATCATCCGAAGAGTTAAACCAAGATCCCTTTTTCTCAATGAATCCCCAAGCTAATAGAAGGTCAACAATTTCTCGCTCGACCCAAATTGATGTTCCATTTTTTCTACCGAACTTAATTGGATAGGAAATTGGAATCATAGAAGTTTCATTAGTAGATTTCCAAATCTTTATTTTAGCCATTCTACCAATGGGTTTATTACTAGCACTAATTTGAGCATCTTTGCTTGGTAGAATATGATCATCCTGATTGGGTCTTAAAAATTCAATAACCCAGTCTGGATAGTGAACAGCCGCGTTGCCTCCGCTTGCTCCTCCTAGCTTATTTTTATCTTTAGTAGCATATTGGCTCGCTCTAATTTCAGCCCTGACCTGACCCATCATGATGCATTGATGACCTCTTTTAGCCATAGCTAAATTAACCCTTTTCAAAAAGTCACTCGTCATCACGGCTCCTGCTGCAACTTTAGCTGCGTCCGCTGTTCCTTTATCTAAAGCATCTTTAGGAATAAGCCCGTCCATAGAATCGATAATAATACTATATCTAACTTTTCCAGCATTTTGTAGCAATGCCCTGATCCAGTCAAAAACGAATTCATAAACATTAGACTCTACAACCAGAGTAGTGCCGATTTCCCATTCAGTAGGATCATGAACAAAATTAATTTTTGTCCTTTCTTTCATCTCTTCTGAAAGACGACCCTCTGCTTTGATAAAGATGCCTTTAGAACCCTCGACAGTCTGTAAAAAATTACCTTGAATCTCTAGAGCCTCTGCTGTTTTACCTGATTCTGTAGGTCCGACAAATCTGATCAGGCCGGATGAAAAACCCCCATCAGTAATTTCGTCTACAATCTTAGAACCAGTTGAGACCTTGTAATCTCCTTTGAACTCCTCGTAATTATAATGAAACTCCTTGTTAGATTTAAAAAACTTTTCTGTTATATCTTTGTCGGTCGTTTCTTTTTTAGTTGCAACTCTACTCATTTAAAAATTCTCTAAATCCTTTGTTAATTTTCTTCGTATAATTGTATCCTTGTTTTTCAGTTCCCTCAACCACTTTGTCCTGCTTGGGCTTGTAAGAAAAGATCTTTGCATTCTTCTCTAAATATTCCTTTCCATCCGGCGAAATAAACCAAGCAAGACTATTCATGTCAAATGGTTTTCTAACTACATTGAGAAAATCAACAGGATAAGTCGAAAAAATATCTTTGGCTATCTTTTGCTCTCTAGCATAAATAACTTTAACATCAGGAGAGATCATCCTTTTTATGAAGTCTTTTCTTTCTTGGAAGTATGTTGGAGCCTTTGGCATATTTACAGAGAAACCACTTTCGGGATTTCTAATTTATGTTTTCTATAAAATTCTTCGTTAAATTCTACGCACTCTTTTTCTTCATTCCACTTATAGCCGCAATGACCGAAGTGATCCATTTGATAGAAGCACTTTCGTTTTCCTATATTATCATTAAGCCAAGTATAATGATCAACCCAAGCTACTTCTTTTGGAATTTCTAAATTTTCTAATTCTTGATACAAATGAATATTTGCATTTGTAGTGTTAGTGTAAATTAAATCATTATCGCCGTAGAATGCTTTTAGGTAATATTCAAAATAACTTTTCCTAAAAATTCTAGGTGGACAGAACGGTTCTTCCAAATAATGCTTTTTGTCAAATACAAAGTTCTTTAATGGCACTTTATACCAACATGAGTAATTTTTCTCGACATACTCGCAAATATTTTCAATATCTTCAGAGGAATAAATTTCATCTGCGTCTACAATAAACAAAAAATCAACATCATTATCCTTTAGGAAATCCAAGGCCAAACTTCTAGCGTCAGCTTCTTTGATGAATTTAGGGAAGTCAACTAAATTATGGATCTTTCCTTCTTTTAAATACTCACGCAGAATATTAGTAGTATTGTCTTCAAATGGTTCTTGATTTCTGTATTCCAAAAATGGAACCGAAACGGCGGAAATAACAAAGTTATCTCTATCGATAAAGTTCTTCAAAGAGTCCCTTACATACTCTTCTGAGTTGTATCCGCAAAATAATATTCCGTATTTCATTTATTAGCCTTTATCCAATCCTCTTCTCCAATGTGTTCTGCATTAACTTTTCTAGGATCAAAAAAGCAGAATGGCTTTTCAGAATCTGAAAAAACTTTTAACATCTCGCCAGAAACTAATTCGCAATGGACATCATTAAAAAAGGTTTCATGTTTTGATGCCTTTTTATTAATCAACCTAACTGAATGATACCATTCTTTTAATCTAACAATAGTTGGTTGAAATGTGAATGTAGGGCCGTATTCAGTGTATTTCAATCCTTGTCTGAAAATGCCTTCAACAATGCTCTCCTCTGCCTCTTGCAGGTTTTGATGAATATCGTGGTTTATCCTAACGCACATCGTATTTAAATCTCTATCCATTAGATTGATAGCATTAATTATAGATGATGTTGGATTTGTTTGAAAATTTAAGAGCCAGTCGTCTTCGCAGACAAGGACATACCTTTTTTTATGCAAAGGCCAATAACCTAAAGCTTTCTCCATGTCCTGATAATAACCATTAGCATGGGAAGAGGTGTTATGACTCCAATCTCCGGTTGACGTTAAAACATCAAATCCTTTTTCTTTCAAAAACCTAATCATTTCTGAAAGAATTTCAGGGTTATCAGTTGATGAGTATTTGATATGAGCCACTCTAACAAGAGATTCCCAACAATGAGGGAAGCACTGAATTAGTCTATTTACTGTGTGTTTGTAACAATCTGTATAACCAAAGTGACCTTTGGTTGAAGTATACAGCACTATTCCTAAATCGTCAACCATTATCTCCACCACTTTTGTTTTAAGCCATGAGGTTTTGCCTCGTTTTCTTTTTCTAATGTTTCTAAATCTGTAGCCACTTCTACTTTTTTTCCACTTCTAGCTGACCAAACTGGCCCCCAAAATTTATTATGTTCAATTCTTTGTTCTAAATCTAAATAACCTAAATGAACGACATGAGGAAAGTCTGTATTCAAATCTTTCATAAAATCAATAAGGCTCATTGAAGGTAATAATTCCCCATTATGATTGATAGCTTCGCAAGTGTCACTCTTATCGGTATCAATTAATCCATTTTCTTTTTTAGCAAATGTAACTGGGCCTCTATAAACTCCTTCTTTTTTTGTTAAATACCACTTAGTTCCAATGCTTTTGTAATGATCAAAGTCTTTATACAAATCAATAACTGGCACAAAGCAAGCTGCTGGTATATTTAATACCCTAAGTTGCTCTGCGCCGACTTCCCAATATTCTGGCAATCCTCCTATTCTTTCATCAAAATCTTGCTGTATAACAACATCATTTGAACAGTTTCTTAATGAAAGGTTCTTGAGCTTACCTACGAAAAGAGGATCGTCAGCATTTATCTTCTCATCAGATACTACTCTGATTTTAACTGTATTTAATTTATCAGTAACAGATAAACGATCAAACTCTTTAAGTATTTCCGAAACTTGATCTTCAAGAGTCGCTACAACTATTTCGTCTGCATATTTACTCCAATTTGTGAAAGCATCAAGTATGTGATATTTTTCTGGAATGTAATTAAATAACAAAGTATGGACTGAAATTTTCATGAATTTTTTCTATTATGCATTTAAATAAATCCTATTCAGGCCAACCGTTGACATTAAAGGAACTCTTAACTTGATTTTCAGGAATTTTACCGTCTTCCCATTTTTGAGTTTCAATAACCTCTTCCCACTCTTTATCAGACAAAGGCGGATAACCGAACTTTTCTTTAACTGGACCTTTTACAAGCCAAAGTTTCTTATTGTGAGGGAAGTGCTTCCATTCGCTTCCATCTGGATTTTGTCTAACGCTACTCCAGCCACAATCCCCAAAAATAGGGAATATTCTGTTGCTCCCCTGATGAACAGAGAAAAACTTTAAATGATTTTTCTCCATATAATCTTGAACACTTTCTTCTGACCATTTGAGATCCTCAAGTGGACCGGGGCCTCCTCCAGATAATGGAGCTTTGAAATAATCCGATTTCCTAATGAACTGCGCCCTTTCTGAGTATTTGCCTTGGCCCTGATTTCCAGCTAAATCGATATAGAAAAAATCATCTTCATTAATAACTCTTTTAAATTCTGTTATATCTTCTTCTGTGATTTCACAATTTAAAACATGATCAACTTGAACATAAAAAGCGAACTCAGATTGACACTGCGCGAATAGCTGAATAGTCCCAAGCCCACAACCAGTATTAATTTTATTATGAATAATTTCGTCACAAAGACCAGCATCCAAAAATCCTTCCGAATATTTATTACCTCCGTTATTTAAAACTGTAATCTTTTTTTCAAACTTGGCATTTTGCTCTAAAGAAAGGAGTAAATTTAATAGTTGTTCTGGTCTATTATAGTCTAATATAAGTATTTCAGTCATCTAGTTTAATATCTTGTGGAGGTTTCGTAAAATCAATTGTAGCATGTTTAGTTTCAATTTTACTTGGAACGTCGTGAAAATGCTTTGACTTGTTTTTTCTTTCGTAATCTTTGAAGAATTTTCTTTTAACAGGATCTTCTGCTCCTGATTTGTGCTCCCTTTCTAGAGACGCCTCTCGGCTCATATCAAACATATCTCCCATTGTCCCTTTCATTTGACCTGCTTTTTCTGCGAGACCTCTTGTATCAAAAGGGTTAATTTTAGATACCGAATCGACAGAAGCATTTGGAACAGTCCAAAGTCTGCGACACTTATTGCCGTTTGAAGGGTTGAAAAAAGAGTGATCTTCTGACATTGTTTGAATAATGTCAAACACTTCTTCTGTTTCGTCGTCTATGTAAGAATATAGAGGCATTATTGTCCTTTAATGATTTGTTTAATTTTATCAATCGAGTCGGAATAAGTAAAGTCTTTTTGTAACTTTAACCCATTTTTGTTCTCTGTCTTAGCTCTTTTAACAGCCTCTTCAATCCCTGAAATAATTGATTCGTCAGAAATTGAATAAAATTTACCTTGATTAAAGGAAGATCCTTTGTGAAAAAATACATTGTCATAACAATCTCGTTTTTCTTTTTCAACATCAACTAGGATCGCATTATCCTCTGTTGCCCAATCTTTATGAGCACTACAATTTGAAACAACGGACCAGTTACCAACGGCAGTGGCATTAAAGCTTGGAAGATTCCAGCCCTCTCCACTAGACAGTCCGCTTAGGTCGATATCAATTGATCTAGTAAGCAAGTTTACTTCGGAATTTGTTTTTAATGTATTTAAGAAATTAATATTATTCCAATGTTTATCGCCCACTGTCTGCGATATAACTTGCCTATAAATATCTTTCTGAAAAAACGGATTATTAACCAAGCAAGTTAGCTGATATTTAGGATTATTACCGAATTTATCAAGCCAAAGTCTAATTATTCTTTGTGTGTTTTTTCTTTTTTCTAGCTTACCAACAAGCCCAAAATGTATTACGTCATCGTTCTTCTTTGGCTGAACTTTAATGATGTCTTGATCGAACCCCAATGGAACATAATGAACATTATCCAAGCCAGTTGAGGCAAAAAGGTCGCGAGCCTCTGAAGAAGAAAAGATTGTTGCTTTATTATTTTTAACTAGATTAATTTCCTCCAAAGTAGGCTCGTCTGTTTCATAGAAAGTGTATAAATACCGATTAGCCCCAAACGATTCTTCTGATCCATCGATATGCCAAACTTTTAAAGTTGGCTCGTCTTGGTCGAACCTTTTAAACCTACCCTCGTAAGCTTCTGAAATTCCTATTTTTACAGACTCTTCCAAAAGATCAAATGCCGCAAGGTCGCAATTATTTTTCTGTGGAAAGAATGCAGTGAGATCCCCTTTTTTAATAAGTTCTCTCACGAAATTCAAAGATACATTTCCCAACGAAAGCGAATTGATAGGTGCGTTAAACTGCATAAGACTTCTTTAAGTAATTTATAATTTTTTTATTAGTAGCTTGGACTGCTTGAGGAGAAACTCCGTATTTCTTTCCGACTTCTGCGAAAGTCGCCCCACAAGAATTCTTTCCACCAAAATAAACATCTTTAAAGATCTTATAGTGCTTTTCTGAGAATTTCAATTCAATTTTCTCCAGAACTCTTTGCGACTCTTCTTTTACTTCTGAATAAAACTGTCCTGATAGGTCTGTGGACCCTCCCATCTCTTCAACGAATTCATGGAATTCTGGCTGACTTTTGAGTTTAGTTCTTTCAGTCAAGCAAACATATTTAGTTTTATTCGCCAACCAAGTCACGAACTTAACTCCTTTATCTTCATTAAACGAACAAATGGCGTCATAAATTACCTCAATTTTTCTTTCGTAAAAATCATCTAGCTTGGATTTTTCCTTAAATCCCGGCAAATGCCTTTTAACCATATCATAATAAACTCCAGAATGTCTTTCTGACAATTCTATAAGAGCATCGCTACTATTTTGCTCCACAACTTCCTTGATTAAAGTGCTGTCTTCTTTTTCTTTCATGTTATTGCCCTGTGCTCCCAAATCCTTTATTTCCTCTAACGCTATCACAATTTTCAAAGCTGTCAACAGAAATTATCTGAGGAGAGACTGGCTGTAAGAAAACGATTTGCGCTATCTTGTCCCCCTTATTGTAAAACTTACATGGCTTTACATCTCTTAAGATCCTGAATCTTAATTTGATCTCCCCTCTGTAAGACGCATCAATTAATCCCACAGAATTACAAAGGGATAAATTGTAATTACTGATACTTGATCTTGGGAAGATAAAGCCATGAAACTGGTTTGAAGAAGGGGCCAATCTTACTCCAGTTCCATACTCAATGAACCTACCCTCTCCTTGCACCTCGCCATCAGTTGCGGCAATCAAATCAATTCCAGCGTCTCCTGCTTTTGGTAAAACAAGACCGTTTCCAATAGTTTCAACGTATATTTCCATAACTCACTATAAGAGCCTCAAGAAGGAAAGTCAAGCATTATTTTTTCTTTATTTTGTAATTGTT